>Ga0070658_10000045_pt1 | contig 130728 bp, 120 predicted proteins | sample KBSC13metaG_FD_64664 | JGI IMG/M metagenome (GOLD analysis project Ga0070658, IMG submission 64664) | Corn rhizosphere microbial communities from Kellogg Biological Station, Michigan, USA - KBS C1-3 metaG | ecosystem: Host-associated > Plants > Roots > Rhizosphere > Soil ...
AACGGTGTAACCGATCAGGGTGTACATTTTGCGCTGAACGCCAACTTCAACAACAACTTTGATGCAGCCATGAAAAACGGCTCTGAAGCAGTATTTGCGGTTCAGATGGCAGTACATGACGGTTCAAGCGGCGCCAATGGCAACCCCGGAGATGTGCTGAACTTCCCGGCAGCGGGCCCAACCGGCTGCTGCGGTTTCTACCAGCCATCATTTACATTGGTGAATGCGTTCAGGGTTACTGCAGGCGGTTTGCCGTTCATCAATGCTGACGGCACGCTTCCTTTGAATGATTATAACGGAGCGGCGATAGTAGCTGCGGTAAACGGCGCCGATCCGGGCAACAACTCAACGTTAAAATCGGACCAGGGCGTAGATGCTACCGACAATAAATATATGCCAGACGTAACTACACCCGTAGACCCGCGTTTAGACTGGACAGCAGGCAGAAGAGGTATACCATTCCTTGATTACGGTATTATGCCGGGAGCCAGCTGGGCACGTGCCCAGGGCGATGCGGGACCATACATCAACATGAAGAACGTATACCGCCAGAGCGAAGCAGCAACCCAAAGCGAAAGCTACGGCGGCTGGGCTCCGGGCCAGGCATCAGCGATGAACTACAACATGATCCGTTACTCGGACATTCTGCTGATGGCAGCAGAGTGCCAGGTAGAAGGCGGTAACCAGGCAGCTGCAGAAGCGCTGGTGAACCAGGTACGCAGCCGTATGGTTGATCACCCTGAAAACTGGGTTAAGGGTCGTTTGACCGGTTATACCGGCGGCGATCCAACCAAACCGATCGTAGACAACACTCAAAATGCAGCCAACTACGTAATTGCCCGTTACACCGGGCAGATCGCCGGCGGCACGAAGGAATTTGCGCGCCAGGCAGTATTTTATGAAAGAAGATTAGAGCTAGCGATGGAAGGTCAGCGTTTCTTCGACCAACAGCGCTGGGATGGCATATTCGGCGGTCCTGAGCCAACCGGCTACATGGCAACAGTGCTGAATAAGGCAATTGCAACCAATGTTTCCTATCCTCCGGCTTACTTCGGTGATGCTGTAATGAAGAACTCAACCTTCACGGCGGGCAGGAACGAAATATATCCAATACCAACCGCGCAGATCAATAACGAGCACGGTGCTTTGAAACAAAACCCTAATTATCCGTGATCAAGGGGTTATAAAAGAAAAAAGGGGAAGGAATATACATCTCTTTCCCCTTTTTTATATATTAGCTGACCATATTGTAAATCTTTAATGAAACCCTGCCGGTACAGCATTTTTCTATTGTTTTCACTTTTCATATTTTCCTGTAAGAAAAAGACGCTATTTGAACAGGTATCGTCATCGCACTCAGGGGTGCGTTTTAATAATCTTATTGTTGAGAATGACAGCATCAACCCCCTGGACAAGCTCAATATTTATAACGGTGGCGGGGTAGGTGTCGGAGACTTTAATGGCGACGGGCTGCAGGATATATTTTTTGTCGGGAATGCCGTTTCCAACAGGCTGTATATCAACAAAGGCAACATGCAATTTGAAGATGCTACTCAGGATGCAGGCGTAGGTGGTAAAGGCGGCTGGGGCCGCGGTGTCGCTGTTGTCGATATCAACAACGATGGTTGGCCGGACATTTATGTTTGCAACACCTTGCTGGGCAATGCATCGAAGCGGTGTAACCTGCTATATGTAAACCAGGGGCCGGATAAAAATGGTGTACCGCATTTTAAGGAAATGGCCAAAGAATATGGTCTGGATATAACCCTTTACTCGACTATGGCGTCATTTTTTGACTATGACAATGACGGCGACCTCGATCTGTATGTCACCGTGAATGACGCTGAGAGTACGGATAATGTCAGTCTTTTTAAACCTATCATATCCGATGGCACAGGCCATAGTACCGGGCACCTCTACCGGAATGATTGGGACCCGGGTTTGAAACATGGTGTCTTTCATGATGTGTCAAAGCAGGCAGGGATACTGATAGAAGGCTACGGGCATGCAGCCAGTACTATTGACATCAACCGTGATGGCTGGAAAGATATTTATGTAACCAACGATTTTCTGCCCAACAATATATTGTACATCAATAATCACGATGGCACATTTACCGATAAAACGCGCGAGTATTTTAAGCATACTTCGCTAAGCTCCATGGGCCAGGACATTGAAGATATCAATAACGACGGACTTGCCGACGTAATGGAACTGGATATGAATCCGCCTGATAATTACCGTAAAAAAATGTTCATGCAGGCCAATAATTACCAGGCTTTTCAGAACATGGATAAATTCAATTATCAGTACCAGTATCCGCGTAACATTCTACAGCTAAACCAGGGACCCCGCGTGGGTCAAAACGATTCGATTGGTGCTCCCGCATTCAGCGATATATCTTTTCTTGCAGGTATGTCGCAAACGGACTGGAGCTGGGGGCCGCTGCTCACCGATTTTGATAATGATGGCTATCGCGACCTGATCGTGACCAACGGCTACCCGCGTGATGTTACCGATCATGATTTTATGAACTTTCGGGCGCAATCGTACTTTATCGCCAGTAAAAAGGAGGTGCTCGACCAGATCCCGATCGTGAAAATATCGAATTTTGCATTCAGGAATAAAGGAGACCTGCAATTTGAGGATGTAACGGCCGATTGGGGCTTTAATATACCCACTTTCTCCAACGGGGCAGTCTACGCCGATCTGGATAACGATGGTGATATGGATGTGATCATTAATAATATTAATGATGAGGCCATGATATACCGGAATATGAGCAGGGAACGGGATCCCGACAACAGCCATTACCTGAATATTAAATTCCAGGGCGGTGCCGCTAACCGGGATGGCATTGGTGCCTGGGCGGACATTTATTATAACCATGGGAAACACCAGGTTTATGAAAATACGCCTTTCAGAGGTTATTTATCTACCATCCAAAACATAGCGCATTTCGGACTTGGCAATGTTACCACGCTCGATTCCGTGGTGATACGCTGGCAGAACTTCAAAAAACAAACTTTAAAGAATGTTAGAGCCGACCAGGTGCTTAAAGTCAATATCAAAGACGCATTGAAGTTATATAGCTTTGCACAGCCGGAGTTAGACCAGCAATCGGTATTCAAAGAGGTGACCAGGATGCTGGGTGTCAACTACAAAAATGAAGATGTAGATTTTGTTGATTTCAATATCCAGAAGCTATTACCGCATAAATTATCGGAATATTCCCCCGGCTTGGCTGTAGGCGATGTTGATGGAAATGGTTATGATGATATTATAGTAGGCGGAACGTCAAAATACCCTTCCCAGGTGTTTTTGCAGCAGGCGGATGGCAAATTTATACAGCGTGACCTGCTGGCGCCCGATCAGCGCAATATCAACGACGATTTTAAAGATGAGGGGCTTGTATTGTTTGATGCCAACGGCGACGGGAAATTGGACTTGTATGTTGCCAGCGGCGGCTATGCGCAGGAGCCCGGGTCGAAATATTACCAGGACAGGCTTTATATCAACGATGGCAAAGGCAATTTTAAAGAAGCGGTTGACGCATTGCCCAAAAATCTGACAAGCAAATTGTGTGTACGCGTAGCGGATTACAATAAAGATGGGAAGCTTGATATTTTTGTATCCGGCAGGGTTGATCCCTGGAATTACCCCAAGCCCGTTTCCAGTTTCATTTTGCGCAATGACAGCCAGAACGGGCAAGTAAAGTTTACCGACGTGACATCAACCGTGGCTAAGGATCTGAACAAAGCCGGCCTGGTTTGTGATGCTTTGTTTACCGATTTTGACGGTGATGGCTGGCCCGACCTGGTATTAGCAGGAGAATGGATGCCGGTGACTTTTTTAAAGAACGATCATGGCGCGTTCAGGAATGTGACGGCTGGTTCGGGCGTTGCTGAATCAATCGGCTGGTGGAATACGATTGTCGCAGGAGATTTTGAGCATACCGGGAGAACGGATTATATCGTCGGCAATACGGGTCTTAATACTTTTTTCAAGGCAAGCGATCAGTATCCAACTTTTATTACAGCCAAGGATTTCGATAACAATGGCAGTTTTGACGCTTTTCCTTCAGTGTTTCTCAAAGACCAGGAGGGTGAGATGAAGGAATTCCCGGTGCAAACCAGGGACGATATTGTGAAGCAGATGATAGGTATGCGGGTTAAATTCCAAAATTACAAGTCGTTTGCTGCCGCCACGATGGACGATTTACTTCCGGCAAATATGCGTAAGGGTGCTATCAGGCTTAAAGCCAACACGTTGCAGTCTGTTTATTTGCGAAATGAAGGAAACGGTAAATTTAAAATGATACCGCTGCCGCTGCAGGCGCAGATATCGGAACTATGCGGTATGACCGTGGATGACTTTGATGGTGACGGTAACCTGGATGTTGTTATTAATGGCAACGATTATGGCACCGAGTTGACGACAGGGCGCTACGATGCACTCAATGGCCTTATGATGAAAGGGGACGGCAAAGGAAACTTTAAACCGCTTAGTATATTACAAAGCGGCATTTATATACCCGGTAATGGTAAGGCTTTGGTAAAAGTAATGGGTGCAAAGGGAAATTATTTGCTGGCGGCAAGCCAAAACAGGGGTGCAATGAAAATATTTGAGCTGAAACGCGGTGCCCACCTGGTTAAAATACAGCCGGCGGACATGTTTGCTACCATAAAATACAAGAATGGTAAGATCACCAAACAGGAATTTTATTACGGCGATTCGTTCTTGTCACAGTCGGGCAGATACATTAATATTGATAGTTCGGTGGCCTCGGTTACGATCACCGACAATAGTGGCCACACAAGAAATTTAGCTGTTAACTGATAAGAGAGATGAAATCCATAAACCTGATTATTGCGATTCTATCGATAACTGTGCTGGCTTCGTGCGGGCACAAAGTCGGTACCCTGCCGGCAGATGCAGATGTGCTGCATGCCAACGAAGATGAGTTGACACATGTGATCATTTATGATGTGTTCACGCCGCCAGTGGCGGCGCGGATATACGGTTATACAAACCTGGCCAGCTACGAGGCCATGAAGTATGCCGATCCGTCATACAATTCGTTGACGGCCCAATTGAGAGGCTTCGCGGCTATGCCCGGTCCTGAAAAAGGTAAAAGCTACAATTTCACGCTGGCTGCAACCAAAGCTTTCTTTACCGTTGCACATAAAGTGACGTTTTCGGTAGATACTCTGAAGCGGTACGAGGATAAGATATATGGCGAATACAAAGCGGCTATTCCCGATTCGACCTATGCCAATTCGATGGAGCTCGGTGAAAAAATAGGTCAAACGGTGTTGGAAAGGGCGAATAAGGACGACTACCCCCAAACACGCGGCAAGCCAAAGTATTTGGGAAGTTCGGCACCAGGCAAGTGGAGACCCACACCGCCTGATTATATGGATGGAGTGGAATTTTGCTGGGGCGATATGCATACGTTATTAGTTGACTCCTCTACTATTTTTATGCCGCCACCGCCACCCGCTTATAGCGACGATACCACCAGTGCTTTTTATATGCAGGCTAAAGCTGTATATGACAAGAATAAACATCTTACTCCCGAAGAAAAAACCATTGCCGCATATTGGGATGATAACCCCTTTGTGGTGGTGCATAACGGGCATACCATGTTTGCCGATAAAAAGATCAGTCCGGCGGGGCATTGGATCGGTATCACAACTATTGCCTGCAAAAAAACAAATGCAAACGCGGTAAAAACGGCACAGGCATATGCGCTGACATCTGTTGCATTGTTCGATTCGTTCATTACTTGCTGGGAAGTGAAATATAAATATGCTTTGGAGCGCCCCGTGTCGGTGATCAATGAGAAAATGGATCATAACTGGCTGCCGCTGCTGCAGACGCCGCCATTCCCGGAGTATACCGCCGGACATAGTACTATAAGTGCTGCATCGGCTATAGTACTGACCCATGAATTTGGTGATAACTTTGCTTTTCGTGATACCAGTGATAAAAGATACATTGGGCTTCAAAGAGATTTCAAGTCATTTATGCAGGCATCAGACGAAACCGCAATGAGCAGGTTTTACGGTGGCATCCATTACCTCAATAGCTCCCTTGCAGGGGCAAAGCAGGGTCGCCAGGTTGGCGAACTCATTTGGCAAAGGCTGAAACTAACTAAGTAATACTTATCCCGACTATGAAATTGAATAAAACCTGGCTCTTCACAAGTTCTTTACTGCTCTTCGTACTGCTCATTTCAGGAAGTGTATTATTTAATAGCTGCAATCCAAAAAAGAGCAGCACGTTTACACCTACCGGCGACACTATAGCTGACGGCAAAGCCCTGGTTCAGCAATACTGTACAAGTTGTCACCAGCTTGTTCCGCCGGGAGCTATAACAAAAAACGTTTGGCGGTTCCATACGTTGCCAACTATGTCGCATTTTCTTAAGCTTTCGACTTATAGTATGACTAATTATTATAAAAGCGAAAAAGATACGGGGGGTATCTCTTTGGATAACTGGCAGAGAATAGTGGCTTATTATATGAAGGTTGCCCCGGATACACTCGAACCGGCAGTACCGCCTGTTCCGCTGCTGAATGATTGGGCCGGCTTCACATTAAAAAAACCGGATTCCACTACTTATATCGACTATACCACATTGCTTACTTTTGACCAGGCCACGAAGAAATTGTATACCGCCGATGTTACGAAGCAAAAGTTATTCGAGTGGGATCAGAATTTTAAATCCCGCCCGATCGCTGATCTGCCATCGCCCGGGGTAAGCGCTACTTTTATTAACGACGAAAAAGGGGCCCGCCAGGCGCTGATCTCCTGTATCGGGCAAATATTGCCAATGGATTTCCCGAACGGCAGAATTGTGAAAGTTGACCTGGGCGCCAAGAACGAGATCGCTAAGCCCGAACTTGTTCAGTCGGACCTGGGGCGACCGGTGCAAACGCTGACGGGCGATTTTAATAAAGATGGTCTCTCCGACCTGGTCATATTAGCGCAGGGGCAATATGTAGGAGGGGTTTATTTGCTTAAGCAAAATGCCGGTCATACCTATATCCAGAGCAATATTTCAGACAAACCCGGTGCCACGCAGGCACTGGTTGGCGATTTTAATAGCGACGGCTGGCCCGACCTGATGGTACTTTACGGAGGCGGCGACGAAGGTTTATGGCTTTACCTGAACGACCATAAGGGCGGCTTCACTTCCAGGAACCTGTTGCGTTTCCCACCTGTATACGGTTCAAGCAGTTTTCAACTGGCAGACATCAACCACGATGGCAAGCCCGACCTGATCTATACCAGCGGTTATAATTTCAAGGATTCACGTATTTTGAAGCCTTATCATGGGCTGTATATTTTCACCAACCAGGGCGACTGGAATTTTAAGCAGTCGTACTTTTACCCGATAAATGGCTGTACTAAAGCTATCGCTGCCGATTTTGATGGTGACGGTGACCTGGACATAGCAACGATCGCGTTCTTTGCTGATATGAAGAACAAACCGGCCGAAGAATTCATCTATTTTGAACAGGATGGGCCCATGAGTTTCAAACCGCATGCTGTGCCCGTCAGCAAATATGGCCGCTGGATGTGTATGGATGTTGCCGATATCAACGGTGACGGAAAACCTGATATTATATTGGGAAATTACGGCGAAGGTTTTATGTTCCAGCGTGGCTATAACCCCACCTGGAATAAGCATTTGCCGTTCATCGTATTACAAAATAATTCTAAGAAATAAGGAAATTGATAGATTTGAAGAAGCCGGTTCGCGAACGCAACCGGCTTTTTTAATCCCCTGTGGATATTGATTTTACTTTCAAATAGCCAAGTATCTTCTTTGTTTCTTCGGGATATACCGCAATATGGTGCGTATGTACCATAGCACCTTCGCGACCGGCGACGATAAGCTTTGAAGGAGAGGCAGGCATATGGCAGGCTATGCAATTGTTCTTCAGCAAACCTGTGCTCAATTGGTCAGCCATCTTACACGGATGGCTTGTACCGGCGTTATGGCAGGTTAAGCAGCGTGTGGCATACAACAGCATATCGTTTCGTTCGTTTTGGTGTGTATTGTGACAGGTGGCGCAATCCATATTGCTCATCACGAAGCATTTGCTGGTTGCAAGCATGCCTCTTTGATCGCCGTGAACATCAATATCCTTATAATTTGAAGATAAGTTTGAGGGAACTATCTTCATATAACTACGCAACGTATCGCCGGGCTTGAAGCCAAATGTAGGTTTGATCATCATATTGTTCGCCCCTGAATGGCATACCGCGCACATATTGATCTTTTGTTCGCGCGACAGTGACTTATAAGTAGCAATGTATTTGGCTTCCTTTATGTCCGGATTTTCCGTTTGAAATTTAACATGCTCTGCGGCTGGCCCATGGCATCGCTCGCAATCGATATTGTAAATAAAACTGTTACGGTCAAAGCCTTCCGGATGTGAGGAGAAAATAGGCAGCTTACCCGGCTCAACTTTGGCATATGACATATGGCAGCCCAGGCATTGCGGGGTGATCATCCGCTCATAATCCGGTTCATTTGCGTCATAGCCCGGGCTATTGACCCATTTGTGCACATTCTCAACATAGGAAATCGGCAACTGGAACAATTCATTGCCGAACCAGTAGGCATAGGTTTGCCCTTTCACACCGCCGAACGTAATGGCAAAACGCTCGGCCTGCGTGGATCTCCCGTTTTCGTAAGTGATCTGGTAGGCTCCGCTGGCGCGTTTATCCATTACCACCCTGGTGCGCGAGTTAAAAATAAACTCATTTGATCCCTTTACGAAACTGCCCTGTATGCTGTTCCTATCCGCCGGAGCTGAGGCGATGAAATGTGCGGTATGCAAATATGAGCCGTAGATATCCTTGTGGCAGCTGACACACGTAGCAGAGCCGGCATATTCCTTTCCGCGCGGATCTTCCTTTGTCGTTAGGTTAAAGCATTGGACAAAGACAAAAACCAGCGGAATAGCAAATACCCCAAACCTCAGTAGTCTATTTTTTAACATTAGGTGATAGATAGAGATGTGTCTGCTTATTAAACAGTTACGTTATTAATATCATTTTGGCTGCTTTGAATAACTAAAAAAACAGTTTTTCCATCGATTAAATGAATCCGATAGATAAATAGCCTGAAAACATCGACGAAGAACCGATTTGCAGCGGTTTACTTTTTAATACAGGTAAATGTTTATCTGGGCACAGGTATGCGAATATAATTATCTACTAAAGTATTAGTGGATAAATATGGGCCTGGCATTGTAAAAAGGCTATTACAGTGCAAAAAATGGCTGGTATGCGGACTTAACCGCGTTTTGTGCAGGAAGTTTGATTGTAAAATCTTTGCTAAGTAGGTGTTCAAAGAACACTAACAAAATAATATAATAAAAAGGTAAATTAGTACACTTTGTCCATAGCTATTGTTAACTAGTTTTGCGCATCCAAATTGAACTAATGAAAAGATCGAGTTGCTTCCTGCCTTTTCTATTTCTCGTCAATCTTGTTTTTAATATCAACGCAACCGCCCAAAACGGGATCACTAAACAGGTGAAACTTGCTAATTTTGATATGCTGTCGTCGGCATTGGTGAAGGAAGGAGGCGACAAGCTATCATCTCAGGGGTATCATACAGGTATTTATTGGTACCCTGTCCAGGTGCCTTCGACGGTGCTCAGGGGCCTGGTTGCCAATCATATTTATCCTGATCCTTACCAGGGACTTAATAATATGCTGATACCCGATGCCTCCGATCAGTTCAACAAAGAATACAACCTTGAGCAATACAGCTATTTGCCCAACGACCCAAACCCATGGAAAAAACCCTATTGGTACCGCACCACTTTTAACGTGCCAGCTGCCGATAAGGGGCGCCGGTTTCAGCTGATATTTAAAGGGATAAATTACCGCGCGGCCGTGTGGGTGAATGGCAAACAAATAGCTGATTCGACTCAAATGGCGGGTATGTTTGCGGAATATAACCTGGATGTGAGTAAGGAGATAATAGCAGGGGCGAAAAATGCGCTTGCGGTTGAAATATACCCGCTGGATTACCCCGGACTTCCTTCCAGGGAGCAGCTGCAGGCTTTAGGGCCATTTTATGAGAATGGGGGCCCCACAGGCGATATTGGTAAGAACGTAACGATGCTTTGCACCGCAGGATGGGACTGGATGCCACCGGTACGGGACAGGAACATGGGCATCTGGCAGCCGGTCTACCTGCGCACTACGGGAGCAGTTACTATAGCCCGGCCTAAGCTGGTTACCGATCTGCCCAAATTGCCGGATACCAGCGTCGCAAAACTATCGTTGAGCCTGGCACTGACCAATAACACCGCTGCCGTCAAAAATGGGAGGCTTACGGTCACTATCAAGCCTGAGAACTTTTCCGGCGCAACGATCCAATTTTCAAAAGCGGAACATGCGGGTGCGAACAGCACTACGGATGTATCACTTAATTCAGATAAGATAGCGGCACTGCTTATACATCAGCCGCATTTGTGGTGGCCGAATAACTACGGAAGGGCGAACCTTTATCGCATCCGAATACAATATAGTGATGCCGGCGGTATGCAGGATGATACCTCGTTTGTTTTTGGCATCCGCACGGTGGGCTCAAAAACCACGATGGTTAACGGGTTTTTACGGCGCGATTTTTATGTGAATGGCAAAAGAGTGCACCTTGATGGAGGCGCCTGGGTACCTGATATGCTGGTAAACCGCGATTCCGCGCGGTATGACTACGAAATGCACCTCTGCCGCAACGCTAACGTAAATTTGGTACGGATATGGGGAGGGGGCGTTACGCCGCCGGATGCTTTCTGGAACGCTGCTGATAAATACGGCCTGATGGTATGGTCGGATTTTTGGGTGACGGGCGACACGCAGGGTGAATTTAAAGGATCGCCGGACTGGCCGCTCGAAGGCAATATTTTTATAAAAAATGTGGTGAGCACTATTTACCGTATCCGCAATCATCCCAGCTTATTGGTATGGACAGGTGGTAACGAAGGGCATGCGCGAAAGGAACTATATGATGCGATGCGCGATAACGTTATCGCGCTGGATGGTACAAGGCCGTTCATTCCAAGCTCATCAGGTTTTGCAAAGCTGCCGGATGGATGGAAGGGTTCGTACCCCGATGATCAGAAATCAGGTGTGTACAGCAGCGGTCCCTACAACTGGCGCGATCCGAAGACCTATTACCGGTTAGCCGACGCAGGCCGCGACTGGGTGTTTAAAGATGAAACAGGCATACCATCGCAACCGCCATATACAACTTTGCCTAAGGTGATACCAAACCTGGTTTGGGATACTAAGTTACCGTTCCCCTTAAATAATTCCTGGGGCTATCATGACGCGGCCACCGGTGCGGCACGTTATGATAACTATATCAACGAAATGGTGAAACGATACGGTCAGCCAGCGACGATGGTCAATTTTAGCGATAAAATGCAGCTGATGAATTATACGGGCTACCAGGGCATATTTGAAGCCGCCGGGCACAAACTGAATGAGACAGGCGGCGTAATGCTCTGGAAACTGAACGCGGCGCTGCCAAGCCTGGTATGGCAGATTTACGATTGGTACCTGGAGCCTAATGCCGGCTATTATGCCATGCAGAACGCTTGTGAGCCTGTGCATCTCCAGCTAAACCTGGATGATTCAACTGCTGCAGTGATCAATCGCAGGCATCAGGGCACAGGTAATCTTACTGCCGAAGCGGCATTATATACCGTCAATGGCAAATTGCTTAAGAAGCTAAATGCCCCGAATATAAAACTGGATTCGGCAGGGACCAGGGAGGTGATTCCCTTAAAGGATGCATTAAAAGAGGTGAAGGAAGTAGTTTTTGTGGTGCTGGATCTTAAAGATACCCGGGGTCAAATGGTTTCACACAACACCTATTGGTCGGCCCCGGAAAATAACTTTAATACGATAAATAACATGCCCGCAGCCAAACTTGAAGCGAAAGTTTTGCGCGTAGAAAAAGGCAAAAGCGAAGCTCAATGGACCCTGCAAATAAGCAATCCATCGGATAAGCTGGCATTTTTTGTGCGCCCCCAGCTGATGAAGGGCGGCGAGGAAGTAATGCCAAGCTACTGGACGGCCAATTACTTTACCCTGGCCCCGCACGAGCGCATCACGGTATCTGTAAGTGCGCCGGTGGCCAAACTGGGAAATGCTATGCCAACCGTTTTATTGGAAGGATGGAACGCCGAAAAACAAACGATCAGTTTGTCGGTTAATACCAAATAACAATCCAATCAATCAACTCTGGCAAGGCCCTGTTCATTACGGGGCTTTTGTATTTTATAAATACCGCTGTTTGGTTAACTTGGCTTCTGATATGGCAAACCCTGATATACTTATTGTAGGGGCGGGCGCGGCAGGTTTAATGGCCGCTTTCACCCTTTCCAAAGCTGGGAAAAAGGTCATCGTACTGGAGGCGCGTGATAGGATAGGCGGGCGTATCCACACCCTGCATGACGATCTTTTTTTTAAACACGCAGAATTAGGCGCCGAGTTTGTTCACGGCAACTTGCCCATAACGATGCAATTATTGCATGAGGCTGGTATAGCGTATATATCGGGCGAAGGCGAAATGTGGCAGCATCGCGATGGGAAGCTCGCTAAAAATTCGTGGAATATGCCCGGCTGGAGCAAATTGATGCAAAAGCTGAAAGATCTGAAAAAGGACATCAGCATCGGTGAATTCCTGGATAAGAATTTTGGCGAAGAACAATATGCTGATTTGAGGCAATCGGTAATTCGTTTCATATCAGGTTATGATACAGCCGATCCCGCGAAAGCCAGCGCGTTCGCTTTGCGCGACGAGTGGGGAAATGAAGATGACGATGCGCAATACCGCATAGCCGGCGGGTATGCCGCGCTGATTGAACACCTGGCCAATGAAAGCAAGCTGAACGGCGCGGAAATTCATCTCAATTCGGTGGTTAAACATATTGACGGCAGCAATGCGATTGCTGAGGTTGTTTTAAATAACGGGGCAGTTTACCGGACCGAAAAAGTGATCGTCGCGCTGCCTCTTGGTGTTTTGCAGGCAGGTGTTGTGACTTTTGAACCGGCGGCAGATGAATACCGGGAAGCATTACAACAAATGGGATTTGGTGCTATAGTGAAACTGCTGCTGGAGTTTAAAGAAGCTTTCTGGGAAAGCGAAGACAGGGCGCAAATGAGTTTCGTGATATCGGGCGAGGAAATCCCCACCTGGTGGACACAATATCCTACCCATTCAAATGTACTTACCGGCTGGCTGGGTGGTTTACCCGCGGAAAGGAAAAGGGATATGACGGACGAGGAGTTTATGCGGGCTGCCATCCGGTCATTGGCTGCGATATTCGACAAACAAGAAGAAGAATTAAGAGATAGCCTGGTAAGCTGGAAGGTGGCAAACTGGACAATAGATCCGTTTACGCTGGGCTCGTACGTGTATGATACCGTCGAATCCCATAACGCGAGAAAAGTTCTATCGCAACCAATTAATAACAGGATCTATTTCGCGGGCGAATTTATCTATGAGGGGCCGGCAATGGGAACAGTAGAAGCGGCGCTGACAAGCGGAATGGAGATGGCCGGAATGATTATTAGGTAACTGATTTGAATCAAAGTCGACAATGATGGTAATTCCTTTCGGGATAAATGTTTTTTTATTTTATGTCTTTTTTTGAGTAAAGGATTTTTTCTTCATTTAACAAACTCAAGGTCTTGCTATCTTCTGAGATCTTATACATTTCTTTTTGAAGGCCTGTTTTATCATTGTTGACAAACACTTCGGCAGGTATGCCGAGAAAATCATGCAACTTTCTTGCCATTTTTAAGGTTAGGTCTTTTTTACCTGACAATACCAATGAGACATGACCCTTAGATCCGATTATCGGAATAAGGTCTTTCATTTTTAGCCCTTTCTCTGTCAATTTCATTTTGATCACATCCAACGGATCAGGCGACGGGATATGAATTTTCTTGTCTTCATAATCCTTTATCAGAACCAGCAACAGCTCCAATTCATCCGCTTCGGGTGTATTGTCATCAGCGTGGAAAATTTCAATAGTTCGCGCAAGAGCTTCTTTATATTCGGCTTCCGATTTTAATACTTTCCAATGTTTTAATTCAGTATTCATGATTATACGTGGCTAAAGAGTGTATTTAATAGTTGCTGCATCAATTTCATCATATACTTTATGCGTGCCAAACCAAATTATATATGCGGCCTGCCGTTTGAAATTTATGGATGTTATTAACCTGAAGTCGTTTCCTTTAATGTTAAATATTACCCTGTTGTTTGCAACTATGCTTGCATTACCATAACGAGCTTTTAGCTGGTTGAAGTTTTCGTACGAAGCGTTAATAAATTCCTGATACCAGTTTAATAAAGCTGCCCCTGCCTTTGAATACCTATCAATATATATTAATACCGTTCCACGGGCGATGATGTTCATTATATATAAATATATGTAAGAAGTTTTCAAAAAGAAAACTTAATTTGATTTTTATTTAGGCTCCCAGTAATTCCCCGATAAGACGATCATATCCAGCAGCTTGATGCTGTTGTCATAATAATCATAATCTTTTAGCTTAAAATGCACCAGGTAATCCCATACCGCGTTGAGCCACTGCTGATTTTTGGAGTCGACCATTGCTGACACCGCGAACGGGCCTATGAAGCTAAGCGCCTCAAAGTACCTGCCTTTGATATCATTACCTTCTAAAGTATATCCAGCTGAAATATTGTCCGGGTTACCCTTGGTGGTTTCGCGTACCCAGCGGTTTATTTTATCGTTGATGGCTTTGGCCCTCAAGTCGCCGGTGAGCAGGTAGTCGGTAGCGATGCGCCAGGGAACGCGGCAGGCATTGTAATTGTAATAACCGTCATATTTCGATTCCAGGAAATTGGGTTTGGCAGGTGCAGGTTTTTTATTGATGTTTATAATAAAATCAGGTACCAGGCCAGCATCGGGGCTATAATTGTGTTCGACATCACGGAACAATTTATAGTTGTTGTCGATTACCTTCGCCCATCCTTTATCGCCGGTAGTTTGCTCAAAAGCTTTGAAATTAGCGGGCATAAAATCTGATGTTCGGGTGTCGAAATAGTCTTTGCTGTCATACTCCACGGCATCGCTTAAAATAACCGAGTAAGTTTTTGGATTGATCTCATATTTCATGATCGCGCCGATCATATTTTTGGCCTCGTGTAAATAATTGATCTGTCCGTTGCTTCCCCACTGCTTATCGGCAAGCAGTAATGAATAGGCGATATCCATATCACCGTCCGTTGCCGAGCTCTTATCAATGTTTTTACAATTCTTGTCCTGTGCCCAGGCCATCAGGTAAGCGTGGTTATTCCGGTGATCTTTATAAAAATCGAAAAGGCCGTCGTAGATATCTTTGGCCGATCCGTCTGCACCGGCCATCAATGCGGTGATGATCATACCGTAACCTTGCCCTTCAGAGACGCACTGTTTAATGCCTTTTCTTTCAAACCATACATAATATTGCCCTGCTTTACAGGCAGTTTTGACGTATCGTTTTTGCCATTGTTTGTAAAAATCCAAAGTGAGCCCGTCAAGCTGCTGCTGCGAAATATGATTGGGTTTTATTGTACCTTTATGATATTGTACATGTTGCGGGAAGGGCTTCGAGCCTTGCTGTGCCGTGGCAAAAGTGTCAATTAAAAGTAAAACAACAAGTACCAGGATGGAGTTGCGCGACATAAAGGAATGTTTGATTATGGCGATGGCAAAATACGGTTTTTAATACTTTGATAGGCTGTTTAAAGTTAATGAATGACATTTTAGTAGGCGCTTTAAAAGCTTGCAAGGATACATCAGCTATCACTGAACAAACCAAAGTAACAGCGTTGATACTTTTGCGTCAGAAAATCTTATTGCATATAATTTTACTTTTGTCGTGTCAAAAATACACTTCTATGTTTAAAGCATCTTTTAAGTACTTCTTGGCGGGTTGTTTTCTTAGTTTATCTTTCATCCGATCCAATGCCCAGCAAAAAGTACTCACCATGAAGGATGCCGAACAGGTAGCGCTTTCCAACTATGCTTCTATAAAGGCTAAGGCCAGCCAGTTGAATGCTTCAAAAGCTTATTTGACCGAAAGCAAGGCCGAATATTTGCCTGACCTGAACTTTTCTGCGCAGCAGGATTATGGTACCGTTAACAGCCAGTTTGGCCCGTCTTATGGCTACAAGGGCCTGGGCGCCTCGTCATCCGGACCGGCGCTGGCCAAACAAAATTGGAACGCAGGCTTCGGCGCTTTATACCTGGCAAACGTGAACTGGGACATTTTCGCTTTTGGACGTGCTGTGGAAAAAGTAAAAGTACAGCAGACAGCGGTAAACCGGGACGAAACCGACCTGGAACAGGAGCAGTTCCAGCACCAGGTGCGGGTAGCTGCAACCTATCTCAACCTGCTGGCAGCGCAGCAACTGGCAAAAGCGCAGCAGGATAACCTCGACCGGACAATCGAACTGCAACGAGTAGTCGTTGCAAGAGTAAAGAACGGCCTTAACGCGGGTGTGGACTCTTCACAGGCTAATGCCGAAGTTTCAAACGCGCGTATAGCGCTAACCAACGCGCAACAAACCGTGCTGGATCAAACTAACCAGCTGGCACAATACATGGGTCTGCCGCATCAAACATTTACGCTCGATAGTATTTTTGTTAAGAAAGCACCAAATAATGCTAATGCCCGGCCGGCGGTTGGGGCGGACGATCACCCCATATTAAAATATTTTCGCAATCGAATTGGCGTAAGCGACGAAGAAGCGAAATATTTAAACACGTTCAGTTATCCAACGTTTACACTTTTCGGAGTTTACCAGGGCAAAGGCTCGGGGTTCGGTTCGGCTTATGTGCTGGATCAGAGCGCCTATACGTCGGGTTATGGATCGGGAGTGGACCCAACACGCTTCAATTACCTGCTGGGCATAGGCGTGACCTGGGATTTTACCGGTATTTTCCGCGTGCGCAACCTGGTAAAAGCGCAAAAATTTACCTCCGAACAATATCGGGATGAGTATGAGCTGGTGAGCCAGCAATTGCATGACCAGGCATCGCTTGCCGAAACAAGAATAGCTTCGGCTTTGAAAAACTACAACGAAGTACCGGTGGAAGTAAAGGCAGCTTCGGACGCTTATCTCCAAAAGCTGACACTTTATAAAAATGGGCTGGCAAATATTGTCGACCTGACGCAGGCGCTGTATACGCTCAATCGTGCCGAAGTGGATAAGGACATTGTTTATAATAATGTGTGGCAGGCGGTGCTATATAAGGCGGCAGCAACAGGCGATTTCGGGATATTTATAAATAATTTTTAATACAAAATTAATGGGACTAATTAAAGGAGCGCTCCGCAGGCCGATCACCGTGCTGGTTATCGTTGCGGGCCTGTTTTTTTCGGGTATTTGGGCAGTAAACAAGATCAAGATCGATATCTTCCCGAATCTTGACCTGCCCGTTATCTATATTTCGCACCCTTATGGTGGTTTCACCCCTAACCAGATGGAGGCTTACTTCGGCAAGCAATATGTGAACCTCCTGCTGTACGTTTCCGGTGTGAAAAGCATCGAAACACGCAATATTTCGGGTTTGACACTGATGAAGCTCACCTTTTACCAGGGCACCAATATGGCCCAGGCTGCTGCTGAGGTGACGTCGTATACCAATAGGGCGCAAGCCATATTCCCGCCCGGTTCTCAACCCCCATTCATCTTACGTTTTGATGCTTCGACGCTTCCGGTCGGACAGCTGGTATTGTCCAGCCCCAGCCGCTCCAATAACGAATTAATGGATATGGCTAATATTTATGTGCGGTCACAATTTACTTCGGTGCCTGGCCTGGTAGCGCCTGCACCGTTTGGTGGCAACGTGCGTACTATAGTGATCAAAGCCGATCCGGAGCTGATGCGGGCGCATAATATTACACCCGATCAGTTGGTTGCTGCCATTCGCGATAATAACCAGAATACGCCCGCCGGCAACATACGCATTGGCGATTATAATTATTTGACACCGGCGAATACCACCATTAAAAATATCAGCGATTTTGGCGATATCCCACTCATCAAAAGCGGTATCCAAACCGTGTTTATGAAGGATGTGGCTGCTGTGGAAGACGCAGCTGATATCACAACCGGCTCGGCGCTGGTTAATGGTAAACGCTCGGTTTACCTGCCGATCACGAAATCGGCGGACGCTTCCACTTGGGAAGTTGTACAGAATCTAAAGAAAGCGATACCCCGTTTCCAGGCGGTCCTTCCGCCGGATGTAAAATTATCCTATGTATTCGACCAATCGGTATATGTGATCAACTCCGTGAAAAGCCTTGCCGAAGAGGGCGCTATAGGCGCGATGCTGACAGCATTAATGGTATTGCTGTTCCTTGGGGACTGGCGGGGGGCTTTGATCGTAATTATGACCATACCTACATGTGTCATATCAGGCATACTTTTCCTTTGGCTGTTCCATCAGACCATCAATATCATGACACTCAGCGGGCTTTCGCTCGCCATCGGTATTTTGGTTGACGAATCGACGGTAACCATTGAAAATATACACCAGCACTTTGATATGGGCAAACCCAAAGCTCTGGCGATATGGGATGCGTGTAAAGAGATCGCCTTTCCGAAGCTATTGATCCTGTTCTGTATCCTGGCTGTGTTTGCCCCGGCATTTACCATGTCGGGCATTCCCGGCGCGTTGTTCCTGCCATTATCGTTAGCGATCGGTTTTTCGATGATCACTTCCTATATGCTGGCGCAAACCTTTGTGCCGGTGATGGCCAACTGGCTCATGAAGAACGATCATGAGGACAAGAGCCATAAGGATGGTTTTGCATTGGAAGATGAAGGTGACTCCTGGGAGCAGAAGGAATTGGCGGTCAAAAATGCAATGGAAGGCGGCGCGGGCCATAAGCTTACCCGGTTCGATAAGTTCAGGAAGCGTTTCCTGTCATGGATAGACTGGATGATGCCGAGGAAGAAATTTTGGGTGTGTTTATACGCGCTGACCGCTGTTGGGTTTGCTGTATTGATGTTCAGCATTATCGGGCGGGATGTATTGCCAAAAGTAAATTCAGGTGCTTTCCAGGTTCGCCTGCGCGCTGTTGATGGGACACGTTACGAACGCACAGAGCTGATCACACTGGACTGCGTTCACGAACTGGAAAAATTGGTCGGCCGGGCAAATATTGATGTGACTTCGGCTATGGTAGGCATGCACCCGGGCCAGTTCTCAACGAGCCCAATCTACCTGTTTATGGCTGGTCCGCAGGAAGCGGTATTGCAGGTGAATTTACGGGAAGGTTATGAGGTTGATCTTGATAGTCTGAAGGAACGCCTGCGCGCCGCGATGAAAAAGATCAGGCCATCAACGCAGCTTTCATTTGAACCTATAGAACTTACCGATAAAATATTGAGCCAGGGATCGCCGACACCCATCGAGGTGGCTATAGTAGGCAAGAATAAGCCGCAGAACGTGATCTACGCGATGAAGGTGATGAATAAACTGAAAAGGATACCTTACCTGCGCGATGTGCAGATAGGGCAGTCTTTTCGCTATCCCTCGATAAATATTACAATTGACCGTGAGCGGGTTGCCCAATTGGGACTTAGTATGAGCGAGGTGTCGCGCTCACTTATCGCTTCCACGTCGTCGTCGCGTTACACCGAAAAAAATGTCTGGCTGGACGAGAAGGCCAACCTGGCCTACAACGTGCAGGTGGAAATACCCGAGTACCAAATGGCCAGTGTGAACGCGATCAAAGAGATACCGATCACGCCGAACCAGCCCCGGCCGGTATTGAGCGATGTGGCTACCATCAAACGGGATACTACTTATGGCGAGGACGATGACCTTGGCGCTTTACCGATGCTGACGGTGACGGCTAACCTGAATAATAAAGACCTTGGCACAGCAACAAGCGACGTGAATAAGACACTGAAAGATATGGGCGAACCGCCGCGCGGCATGACTATTCAACCGAGGGGCATGAGCTCGACGCTGACTGATACCCTGGATAGTTTGTCGATGGGGCTTATTGTCGCGGTGCTGGTGATCTACCTGATGCTGGCGGCTAACTTCCAGTCATTCAAGTTATCCCTGGTAGTATTGTTCACGGTGCCGGCGGTATTAGCGGGTTCGCTGCTGATGGTGAAGATCACCGGGGCTACGCTCAACCTGCAATCCTATATGGGGATGATCATGTCCGTTGGTGTGTCCATATCCAACGCGGTGCTATTGATTACCAACGCGGAAGAATTGCGTAAGCATAATGGCGATGCACTGAAATCGGCGCGAGAGGCGGTTACCTTGCGTTTGCGACCCATATTGATGACGGCCGTGGCGATGATCGTGGGTATGATACCGATGGCCACCGGCCTGGGCGAAGGCGGCGGGCAAACGGCGCCACTAGGCCGCGCAGTTATTGGCGGATTGATCGCATCAACGTTTGCGGCGCTGCTCATCCTGCCGCAGGCTTTTGCCTGGGTTCAGGAAAGGACCACCACACAATCTGTTTCGTTAGACCCTGAAGATAATGAAAGTAAATTTTATGTTCCAGCACATCACAATGATCCTCACTAAAAATAAATACACCTTTGCCCTGGCGCTCATCGCTTTAACTGGGCTTTCCGCCTGTTCCGATAAGAAGCAGAAAGATGAAATCGCCCAAACGGAAAAACAGGAAAACGCGATCGATACACCGTCGGTTGCGGTCGTGCAGGTTTCGAGGGGTACGCTTAACTCGACTATTACCGTTCCCGGAGAGCTAATGCCCTTCCAGGAAGTAGATATTTACGCCAAGATCACCAGTTACGTCAAGAAATTATATGTTGATATTGGTTCGCAGGTGCATACCGGCGATCTGCTGGCTACGCTTGAGGCACCTGAAATCAATTCGCAGCTCGCAGCATCTCAATCACGCATTAAACAGCAGGAGGCAGTTTATTTTGCCAGCAAGGCGACTTATGACAGGCTGCTAAATACCAGCAAAACACCCGGTACCGTATCACAGAACGACCTGGAGCAGGCCGAAGCTAAAAAGAATTCTGACCTGGCTAATGTTGAAGCCGCTAAATCTGATTACAAGGCAGTTGAAGCCAACCTGGCTTACCTGCAAATACGCGCGCCTTTTGACGGTGTTGTAAGCGCCAGAAATGTGAATATGGGTGCCTATGTCGGGCCGGCTGGAAAGGGCTCGGATCAGCCGATCTTCGTCATACAGGAGCAGAGCAAGATGCGTTTGGTGATCTCGGTTCCTGAAATGTACACCGGCGGATTGAGCAATAAGAACGAAGTTACCTTCTCGGTAAAGGCATTGCCGAACCAGAAATTTAAGGCGCAGGTGAAACGCCTGGCGGGCTCGCTGGACGAAAAGCTTCGCGCCGAGCGTTTGGAAATGGACGTTTATAATAAGAATAAAAAGTTACTACCCGGTATGTATGCCGATGTTGAACTGCCCATCCCTTCGCGCGACAGCGCGTATATCGTTCCTAAAACGGCTGTTGTTGTATCAACCGAGAAAGTTTTTGTGATACGTGTGAACAACAATAAGGCCGAGTGGGTTGATGTGAAGAAAGGTTTCCAATCGGGAGCCAATATGGAGATATATGGCAATCTGAAACCCGGGGAACAATTAGTGGCAAAAGCTAACGATGAGATCAGGAACGGGCAGCCGGTGAGAGTGGGCAACCGATAGCAGGCAGTAGGCATTTTGCAGGAAAGGGCTGATTGGCAAACTGCCAACTCAAAACTGCGAACCATTTATTGTACCCTTTTAACGATATCCGCGCCTAATTCATTTACGCTGTCACCGCAGTTAGAAAGGACGACTACGGCCAGTTTCTTTTCGCGATTGAATACCAAAAAGCTGCTGCAGCCATAAGTGCCGCCGTCGTGAAAATAGTATTCCACATTGTTGATCATAATGATGTGCCAGTTAAGGCCAAGTTTCAGGTCCTTTTGCGTGTAAGTAACCTGGTGAGTTAGTTGAAAAGCTTTCGAGAGTTTAGTGTTCCCAGCTTCCATATTGGCTTTTGCATAGATGAGCAGGTCGTTCACGGTCGACTTTAAGGTGCCGCATGGCGCAAGCGCATCAAAATGCCATGGCGACGTTTCTTTACCATCGGCATTATAAACTTTTACAAAGCGCTGTGCCAATGCCGGACTCAAATTTTCTGCGGTGCTTTTCATACCCAAAGGCTGACAAATAATTTCATCCACCATTTGGGCGTATGATTTACCGCTGATCATCTCCAGGAGGGTGCCCAGCAAGCCCACCGCGAGGTTCGAATAGGCGTAATGTTCACCCGGCTTACCCGTTGGCTTGCAGGTTTTCAGGTAGGTAAACAGGTATTGCCTGGTATAGTCTTTATACGGGTCTTCCGCCGAGCTGGAATGATCTGTGAAATTATCCGGCAACCGGGCCAGGCCCGATGTATGGTTACTCAGCATTTCGAGCGTGATCCCCTGCAGCGCCGTATTGGCGGCAACGGAATCCGGCAGATATTTAGTGATAGGATCGGTTAATTTGAGTTTGCCTTCGTTGGCATACCAGGCCAGGAGGGTACCGGTAAATGTCTTGGTGATCGAGCCTATCTCAAACAGGCTATTCGCATCCGGCAGTTTATGATCGTCCCGTGCTGTTTCACCATAATTGTAAGTGCTGATGACACCATTTTTCAGTATGCCGATGCTCAAACCAATCGTGTTTCCCTTCTGGATATATTTCCTCGCGGCTGTGTCGATGTTTTTATCGGTCAGCGTTTTCATCAAGTTGGTCGTCGGAACAGGAGCTTTTTTATTTCCCAAATCTTCTTCAAAGGGCCGAAAAAGGAATAGCTCCAGTTTGTCTTTGTCATCCAGGCTCATCAGCAATTGTAAAGCGCCCGAATCGAAAGCGAGCTTATAGGTGCTTACCTTATTGTTGACAAAGCTGAGTAATGACGACGCGTTGATCTGCCCGGCAGGGAAAAGCTGGTTAGCACAAACGTAGCGAAAGGTTTCGGCGGTCAGATCTCTTCTAAATGCCACGCCTGCCATGGAGTAAATGGAATCGGCCTGTTTGGCATTAAAGTATTTTTTGACCAATACAAATACCGAATCGTTTTTACGTTGCTGGATGCTTTGGGACGATGCGCCAAGCGAAAAAGCTATTAAAATAGAAGCGACGCACAGGTTGATCTTCATGAGCTAAAGATACTAATCGTCTAATGAACAATTGAACTAATGAACGATTACTGTGTTTGGCCGGCCAGCAGGTAAAGCACCGCCATACGTATCGCAACACCATTTTCCACCTGGTCGAGTATAATGGATTGCTTGCTGTCGGCCACGTCGCTCGTAATTTCCACGCCGCGGTTGATCGGCCCCGGGTGCATGATGGTGATCTCTTTATCCAGTGAGTCGAGGATTTGTTTATTCAAGCCGTACAGCATGCTGTATTCCCTAAGAGACGGGAAGTATTTGATATCCTGTCTTTCGAGCTGTATGCGCAGCATATTGGCCACATCGCACCAATTGAGCGCCTTCAGCAGGTCGTGTTCAACCTTTACGCCAAGCGCGCCGATGTATTTGGGTATCAGGGTTGTCGGTCCGCAAACCATTACTTCTGCACCCAATTGTTTGAGGCAAAGGATATTGGAAAGCGCCACGCGCGAGTGCAGTATATCGCCCACAATGGCTACTTTTTTGCCCGCAACTTCGCCGTATTTTTCGCGGATAGAGAAGGCATCGAGCAAAGCCTGGGTGGGGTGCTCGTGCGCTCCGTCGCCGGCGTTTACGATCTGGGCTTTGACGTGTTTCGACAGGAATATCCCTGCACCGGCATAAGGGTGGCGCATCACTACCATATCCACCTTCATCGCCAGGATGTTGTTGACCGTGTCGATCAGCGTCTCACCCTTGCTTACCGAAGAGGACGAAGCCGCGAAGTTTACTACATCTGCTGACAATCGTTTCTCTGCCAATTCGAAGGACAGGCGTGTGCGGGTCGAGTTCTCAAAGAATATATTGGCAATGGTTACGTCACGCAGCGAGGGCACTTTTTTGATAGGTCGGTTTAAAACGGATTTAAATTCGTCAGCGGTTTCGAATATCAATTCGATGTCTTTCAGATTTAGATCTTTGATGCCTAATAGATGCCTCGTGCTTAGTTCTGCCATGTTATTTCATATTGAATGTTGAACACCGGGTTTTAAATATCGAACACCGAATATCGAATGCCGAATAATGAAGTATCGCTTCGTTAATTGGCGGTGTTTCAAAATCACAGCCTGGTATCATTTCAAGTTATTCTTTTTTGCCGTTTCAATGCTTTTTACGAAAATCGCCACCAGTTGATTACACTCGTCCTTAGCTTTTAATACCTTTTCCTGATCGTGCAAGCTTTTTCTTTCAATTATTTTTATTGAAATAAGCGATTCGCGAAGCTCCTTTAGTATAACTTTCATTTTGTGAATGAAGTCATTCCTGGATTCCGCTGATTGGGCCTCTCCGTAATTCAAAGCGGGTGAGCATCCCGATCTTACCAATTGTCCACCGATATAATTCCCAAGTCTTTTAATGGGTAAGTTGTCAACTATATCAGAGATGATGATCGCGAAATCTATGAGCCTTTCTTCTAAGTCGTACTTATTATCTTTCACTGCCTTTATAACTTCATCATTCGATATTCGGTGTTCATTATTCGATATTATTTCCGCTCTGATACTAATACAACCTTGTCCTCACTATCCGCCTCTTTCCAGCTTACAACTACTCTTTGCGACGCTATCGAATCCACCTCGATGCCAACGTAATCTGCCTGCACAGGAAGGTGGCGCGAATATCTTCGGTCGACTAAGACCAACAACTCCACCTTTGCAGGGCGACCGAAGTAAAGCATTCCGTCCATCGCGGCGCGGATGGTGCGGCCGGTCCACAGCACATCGTCTACCAGTATTACCTTCTTATCTTCGATGATGAAATCGATACGTGTTTGATTGGGCACCAGCTGTTTTTCGCCGCGGCGGAAATCATCGCGGTAAAAAGTTACGTCCATGTCGCCTTGTAAGATCGTTTTGCCCGGTAATATTTTGCGCAGCTCTTCAGCCACGCGTTTTGCGAGGTAAATACCGCGCGGTTGTGTGCCTATCAATACCGAATTGGAAAAGTCATCGTGATTCTCGATCAATTGGCGGCATAAACGCTGTATGGTTATCTGGAACTTTTGACCGTCGAGCAGCGTGAGGTTTTGCATCGTAGGGTGGATTTGGGCAAAGATATGAATTTTAGTGATTAGTTAATTGATGATTAGCGATTAGTTGATTTTAGTCGGGAAGTCTGAAAGTCCGCGTAAGTCCGGAAGATGGATACCGGTCCGCAGGGTCTCTTACGGAAGACCCCGCGGGGACATAAAAGAATTTAGATATGAGATTTACTCATTGCCGGGGCGACTCCTGCTGGTTTAAATAATAATAGGTGGCTTTGTATTTGGCGTAATCAAGCACGTTGGTTGTGATGCTTCCTTTATTAATATCAACCGAAACTATGGCAAAATCTTCAACCGGTTTGGTTTCGTCGCCTAAGTTGGCAGGCTTCCATTGAGGTGAGTTTTCGATTATGCCAATTAATGTCCTTGCGAGGTGTTCATCATCATGCCCGGGAGGCGATAGTTCTGGTTTAATAATTTTGCCATCAGCGGTAACAGTGAATACAAATGAGTAATTGATAGTCGTACCTTCGATCTCGCCTGATGTGGTAGCTTTTCTAAGCGTGCTGGTAACATAGGTTTCAAATCCTCGTGGCGGTTTTGGAGCATTATAAGGACCGGGACGCTTTTTTATATTATATACTTTCCCTTTGCGGTACTTATCAATTTCTAATATCTTTCCGTCCAGTCCAAACATCTGCCACTCGCCATCGCGTTTCCCATCAAGGTAATTCCCTGCTAATCCGACAGTACTCCGATCATCATTATAGCTACGGTAGGGGCCGTTCAATATCCCATCTTTGTAATAAACCTCTTCCCGTTTTTTTCCGCCTATAAAATAATCGGTCCACCGGCCTTCTTTTTTCCCATTCTTAAATTCGCCCTCAGTCATGATACAATTTACCGTATCAGACTTCAGCCACTCTTTCATTTGTTTATTATTATAAAAATTCAACTTGCGGTAATACACGAATTTACCATTGGATATTTGAAGGCTCCTATCTTTAAAAGTACCTGACTGCAAGATGGCGTTCTCCATATCGAACTGCTGCATCAGCCATGCCGTGTCAGCAAGCTGCTTTACGACAATGTAAGATGTGGCTTTGAACATGTCGGTCGACTTGCCGTTATCATCGATATATAGCCTGTAACCCTGGGCTTTCCCCAGGTAGGCAATCGATAATAACAATACAGAAAGAAGGATTTTTTTCATCAGAAAAAGTAAAGGTGTTGTAAAATTAATGTTTAAAATCCAAAAGTCCGAATCCCGATAACCATCTGGATTGCGTAAGTCCGGAAGGCGAAAGGAAAATGAATTTGAAATTGAACATTCGAAATCAAAGCATAAGTAAAATTCACTTTTTTGCGACAGTACTGTCACGTAACCACCTGTTTCAATATCTTTACTCATAACCAATTCACGACTCGCATGAAACACTTTAACAAGATCCTTATTATCGCCTTATTATTCAGCCTGTGCTCATTGCAAGGCTTTTCACAGAGCGCAGCCGACGAAGGGCTTCCTAAAGATTACCTGACCAAAGAATTCCATGCCGGGCGGCGGGACGCGCTAAGGGCATTGATGCCGGCAAACTCGGTTGCTGTGATATTTGCTTACCCCGAGCGCGTGTTCTCCAACGACATTAACTATGCTTACCACGAAAACCCCGACCTCTATTACTTCTCCGGCTATAAGGAAACCAGTGCTGTGCTGCTGATCTTTAAGGACATGCAGCATGGGAGCGATGGCGATTATAACGAATTGTTTTTTGTGCAGCACCGCGACCCGCAGCAGGAGCAATGGACCGGGAGGCGTCTGGGTGTGGAAGGCGTAAAAAGCAAGCTTGGCTTTACGAAGGTGTTTAACAGCGAAGATTTTGCTAATTATCCGGTCGACCTGAAAAAATTTACGCTTGTGTATGATAATTTGCCGGAAGACCAAGGGAATATGAAGACGTTGTATGAGGCCTTCAAAACCAAAGGCGGAGTGCCGGATATTGACAGGTTGCTTTTGACGGATATGGGCGTAATTGTAAAATATGGTACGCCTAAGAATATTAATAGGATACTGAATTTCCTGAAACCGAATTTGGAATTGCCGGCATTTAAAAACAATGCTATGCTGCAAACTTTTCTCAGCAAACCGGATTCGGTTAACCTTGCTACTTTTAAAGCCAACTACAACACTCAATTTGGCGGACTTGCTTCATTCGGAGACTACATCAATAAACTCAGGGGCATTAAAACGCCGGAGGAAATGGACCTGGTGCGCAAGGCGGTAAAGATATCAAGCCTGGCGCATGCCGAGGTGATGCGGGCCATTAACCCAAAAATGTCGGAAACGGAGATAGCGGGTATTTTCCTGTATATGCATAAACATTACGGCGCCGAGGATGAAGGTTACCCGCCGATCGTAGGATCGGGACCGAATGCCTGTATCCTGCATTACGAGGAAGATAACGTTACCCAGGTGAAGAACCAGCTGGTGCTGATGGATGTGGCGGCAGAATATCATGGTTACTCGGCCGATGTGACGCGCACGGTGCCGGCAAATGGGAAATTCACTGACGAGCAAAAAGCCATTTACCAGATCGTGTACGATGCGCAGGAAGAAGTATTTAAACTATGCAAGGCCGGCGTACCATACGCTAAACTGGAAGAGAAAACTCATGAGATACTAACCGCTGGGTTGGTAAAGCTGGGAATTATTAAAGACGAAAAAGAACTAGGCAAGTATTACCCTCATGGTGTTTCGCACCATTTGGGACTGGACGTGCATGATAAGGGTGAATATAATGGTCCGCTGCAGGAAAATATGGTTATCACGGTTGAGCCGGGTATTTATATCCGGGAAGGAAGCCCCTGTGATAAAAAGTACTGGAACATTGGCGTGCGGATAGAGGATGATGTGCAGATCGGCAAGGATCATGGTATCCTTTTATCCATCGACGCACCCCGCAAATGGGAGGATGTTGAGAAGATGGTAGCGGAGAAGAGTATTTTTGATGCGGGAAGGTTTCCGGAGTTGAAGTGATTCCTGCTCGTCGGTGGGGACACCGACGGCGGGTAAATATGATGTCGAACTATGAAGAAAAACATCGGTTTTTTGATTGTCTATTTTGTGTGCTTCGTATTGTTGACAATCGGCGCAGTAAACTTTTTTGGAGGATCGGAACATATGGAAATGCTCAGCGGCGTTATGTGGGGAAATTTACTTTATGTAATATTTGGCGGCCTTAGCTGGTCGTTGATTGACATATTTTTGTCGCCCATATTCGAAAAAAACATCGTTGTTTTTAAATTTCTTTCAGGCTTTATAATCCTCAACGTGCTTGTAACCATAGCGTCAGGCACTATACCATTCTTTTCGCTAATAACAGTAGACAATGAATTTAGAGGAAGTGCCCTTATATTGAGCGCTTATGCCATTTCTTTTATAGTTGCGTCTTTAGTGTTTCTAAAAAGAAAAGAAGTCAAAAATGATCTGTCGTCATAGCCACGATCATCGCGATGTAATATGGGGTGCTTTTGTCATGCTGAACGTAGTGAAGCATCTATTCCGGGATGCTGTAACGATCCTGCACAATGTCATGATCCGTGATAGATTCTTCGCGCTCGCTCAGAATGAACTGGTCAGAAGGTATATTGATCTGTCAGTAAATAGTGTCTCCACTTTTTAAGATTCTCTATTGTGACCGGATAATTTATATCGGGATTATCCCAATCAAAGATGACGTTAGCCACAACGTCATCCTCATCTGAATCCCATGTAAAGTAGTCAGAACAAATTAACGCGAACGCGATAGTTGTTAGGTGATTGGTTTTGAGATTTCCGTTTAGCGTATCATTGCAAAGTTTTAGTAAATGATTTCTTGTAATGGTATATTCACCATCTTCATTTATATCTTCAATATGTGTTCTGATCACATCGGGTGAGGTTTTTACTTCGCTGCCTTCAACATCCATATAAAGGATATCGGTTGATATGAGGTTGTCAAAGTAATCCCGCAAGGTTTCCTCTTTCATGGAATAAATATAAGAAATTATTGCCGCCACATGGTCTTCCGATAGGAGACCCCACGAGAACATTAAACAGTTAGTGTTTCAAAATTGCATGTAGCAGATCATAATGCTTGCACATTTATTTAAAAATAAGGTCCTGAGACCTGCAATATTTTGCACGGTTCTGCTCAAACAGCGCTGTAAATGCCGGTTTTTGTTGCTTTTGAGTATTTTCCGGTTTCGGCTCAAAAGGATACCATTAAAACGCGGATGCTGTGAACAGCTAATTTATTGGCAGACAGAATATTAAGTTATTGATGTTCACGAAAAGCGTGTTAAAGCAGCACTTTTTTGCAATAAGTAATTCTTTAATCATCTTAAAATCAGAGATTTACATACTAATTATACCCGCATGCGTGCGTGCGCGTGAACACTTAGTGTACCTAACAAAAAGGCCCCGCTCGTTTAGCCTCACCTAATCCTCTCCAAAGGAGAGGACTTTGATTAGCTATTTATTAAGAAAAATGAAACCCTCTCCTTTGGAGAGGGCAGGGTGAGGCCACAAAAAAGCCCCGTCCGCTGGTTAGCGGACAGGGCTCAAAGGATTTAAATTTATTTAAGCTTATGCTTCTTCTTTTGGCTCAGTTTTCTTGGGGGCAGGAGCAGCCTTGCGGGCTTTGTTCTCCGCGCCTTCCATCTGTTCCTTCAGTTGTGCCAATACGCTCAGGTCGCCTAAAGTTGATTTTTCAACGGACTCTTTAACCTTCTTCACCGCGTTAACAGTAGCTTTCGCGTCTTTCTTGCGGCTTTCGTTTTCCTGGTTCTTCACTTCGTCGCGGGCTTCTTCCCAAATACGGGCGTGAGAGATCAGGATGCGTTTCTGGTCCTTGTTGAATTCGATGATCTTGAACTCGGCAGCTTCTTCAGCTTTCAGGCTCTTGCCGTCTTCCTTCACAATGTGTTTGGTAGGAGCGAAGCCTTCAACGCCATAAGGCAGGGCAACAACCGCGCCTTTATCGGTAACTTTCAATACCGTACCTTCATGTACCGAACCGATAGTGAAGATGGTTTCGAAAGTATCCCATGGGTTTTCTTCCAGTTGTTTATGGCCCAGGCTCAGTTTGCGGTTCTCAACGTCCAGTTCCAGTACCACCACGTCTAACTTCTCGCCAACTTTGGTGAATTCGTTAGGGTGATTTACCTTCTTGGACCATGAAAGGTCAGAGATATGGATCAAACCATCAATACCGTCTTCCAGTTCAACAAACACACCGAAGTTGGTCATGTTCTTCACTGCCGCCAGGTGCTTGGTGCCCACTGCATAACGCTCAGCGGCATTTTGCCATGGATCAGGAGTCAATTGTTTGATACCTAATGACATTTTACGCTCGTCGCGGTCCAGTGTCAATACCTGTGCTTCAACTTCGTCGCCTACTTTCAGGAATTCCTGCGGGTTGCGCAGGTTTTGCGACCACGACATTTCTGATACGTGGATCAAACCTTCAACACCCGGGATAATTTCCAGGAATGCGCCGTAATCGGCAACGGTAACCACGCGGCCTTTAACTTTCGATCCAACTACGATAGCCGGATCAAGCGATTGCCAAGGATGCGGGGTTAATTGTTTTAAACCAAGGGCGATACGTTTTTTCTCATCATCAAAGTCGAGTACAACCACGTTGATCTTCTGATCAAGCGACAATACTTCTCTCGGATGCTCGATACGGCCCCATGAGATATCGGTAATGTGCAGTAAGCCGTCAACACCACCCAAATCGATGAATACACCAAAGTCGGTAATGTTTTTAACGGTACCTTCCAATACCTGGCCTTTTTCCAATTTGGCCACAATTTCTGTTTTCTGGTTTTCCAAATCGTCTTCGATCAGCACTTTGTGCGATACCACTACGTTCTTAAACTCGTGGTTGATCTTAACAACTTTGAATTCCATTGTTTTGCCCACGTAGATGTCATAATCCCTGATTGGTTTAATGTCGATCTGCGAGCCTGGTAAAAAGGCTTCAACGCCCATTATATCAACGATCAAACCACCCTTAGTTCTGCTCTTCACAAAGCCGGTGATGATTTCGTCATTATCCAATGCACTATTAATTCTTTCCCATGATTTCTGGGTTTTTGCGCGTTTGCGCGAAAGTACCAACTGACCGTTAGCGTCTTCCTGCGATTCAACAAAAACGTCCACCGCATCGCCTACTTTCAGGTCAGGCGTATCACGGAACTCGGAAACGGATACCAAACCATCCGACTTAAAGCCGATGTTCAATACCACGTCTTTGCTGTTGATGCTTACAACTGTACCGCTGATGATCTCGCCTTTGTTGATGGAGTTGAAAGTACCATCATACATTTTTTCGAGTTTTTCGCGGTCGGCGTCGCTGTAATTGCCGAATTTTTTGTCGTCAGCGTCCCAATCGAAATCCTCGGTGGTAGCCGCAACTTTTGATTTGATCTCTTCGATCGATAATGAATCAGCCTCTGATTCAATAGTTTCTTTTTCCTGGGTTGCTGTAACTACTTCTAGCTCAGCTTCCTTAGCTTTTAATTCTTTTTCTGCTTCTTGTTTTTTTGCCAAAATAAATTTTCTCCTTTTCCCAATACAATTGGGATTGCAAAGGTACGGATATAATTTTAGTTCAAAAAAATATTTTTAAGGTTAAATATTGATTTTAAGCCACTCTTTGAATGATTACACCGATAATTCAGAATGATTACACCGATTATCGGCTTTAAGCTTTCAGCTTTTTGTTTTTAGCCTGTAATCTATCAAGTCAAAAATGGCCATAAAGCTGCTGAGTAACTCATCGCGGTAAGCCGACAAAACAGCATTCATTTTGCCCTCATGCTCCGGGGTGAAAGGATCGTTCCAGATACGCATGCAAATGCGGCGCAGGGCATAAGCTATTTGCTGGGTTTCGGCATAGGTTTCCAGGTAGCGGCTCCTTTTAAAGTTTTCGTAAAACCTGAAGAATTGATCCGTGTTTGCCAGGCCGGCGAAGTGCAGGAATTCTTCTATGACATCATTATTGCAGGACGATAAATGATCGTAAAAATCGTCAGGGGAAACTTTGCCGGTGGTAATAAGCAGGTTGTCCAATATCAGTTCCAGCGCGATATGCCCGAGGAAGAATGTTTTCACCGGCGATCCCGCCACAGCAGGGGTAAGCAATATTCTTAATTCGCTGGAATGGGTGATAAAAAACTGCGAGGTATGAAAATAACGGTCTACGGCAAGATGCTTTTGCCAGCCGACGATAATATCGCTGATCTTTGGGTTAGCGTTATGGAGTTTTTCGGGGTGAATATTAATGGTCTTATCCGCATTTTTCAACAGGTCGGGCAGTACAGTACCAAGGGTATGGTAATAGTTCGTGGTTCCCCGATCGAAATAGTAATGCGACAGAAAATTCATAAAGGTTCACTTCCGGCGGAATTTTGAATGTTCAATATAGGCAATTTTTTTGGATTACACCGATTATGAAGGAGGATTACACCGATTTTATGTAATGATTACACCGATTTTTCACGACGATTGCACTGATAGCAATTTACGGGAGAGATTTATTGAAAAACCAATCGGCGAAATCAAATCCCAATCGGTGTAATCATATTATTATATTTGCGTCCCGATAGCTATCGGGATTGAAGAGAATATATAATGAATTTTGTTGAAGAATTGCGCTGGCGCGGCATGCTGCATGATATCATGCCCGGAACCGAGGAATTACTGAATAAGGGTATGGTTTCCGGCTATATCGGGTTTGATCCGACGGCAGATTCATTGCACGTGGGCAGCCTGGCGCAGATCATGACGCTGATCCATTTCCAGCGTGCGGGCCATAAGCCATTTGCTTTAGTGGGCGGCGCTACCGGCATGGTAGGCGACCCTTCGGGCAAATCGGCCGAGCGTAATTTATTATCTGAGGATGTTTTGCGCCACAACCTGCAGGGCATACAGCAACAGCTTGAAAAATTCCTGGATTTTGATTGCGGCGCCAACAGCGCGCAGATGGTGAACAATTACGATTGGTTCAAGAATTATACTTTCCTGAATTTCATTCGTGATGTGGGCAAACACATTACAGTGAACTATATGATGGCCAAGGATTCGGTAAAGAACCGGATCAGCGGCGATACGGGCATGTCGTTCACCGAATTTACTTACCAGTTGGTGCAGGGCTATGATTTTTACTATTTGTGGAAACATAACAATTGCGCGTTGCAAATGGGCGGCTCCGATCAGTGGGGCAATATCGTTACCGGCACGGAACTGATCCGCCGTAAGGATGCGGGGGAGGCTTTTGCTTTGACTACGCAGCTGATCAAGAAATCAGATGGCTCTAAATTCGGCAAAACCGAGGGAGGAAATATCTGGCTGGATCCGGGAAAGACTTCGCCATACAAATTCTATCAATTCTGGCTCAACACCAGCGACGAAGACGCGAAGGCCTACATCCGCATATTTACTTTATTCGATAGAGAAACTATAGAAGCGCTGGAAGCCGAACATGCTGTTGCCCCACATCAGCGGGCACTCCAAAAGGCATTGGCCATGGATATTACCATCCGTACGCATGGTGACGCCGAATACCATAAGGCGATCAAATCGTCGGAGTTTTTGTTTGGGAACACGGGTATAGAATTTCTAAATGAATTGAATTCGTCGGAAGTCCTTGGGCTATTTGAAGGTGTGCCTAATTTTAGTATCTCAATACAAGAACTCAAAACTGGTATCAGCGCTGCCGACCTCCTCGCTGCGAAAACATCTGTTTTCCCGTCAAAGGGTGAAGCAAAAAAAATGATACAAGGCGGCGGCGTGGCGATCAATAAAACCAGGATCAATTCTGAGAATGATGTTTATACCGCTGATCACCTTATCGGAGGAAAATTTATCGTCGCACAAAAAGGTAAAAAGAATTATTTTCTGATCATTGCGGAATAAAGGTATTATACACTATATAATTATCTGCTTAGTTTATGCGCTCTGCCTGTTCCTGCCTGCTATTACTTTTTTTCTTCGCCCTCGGCCCTGTTTTTGCCGGGATAGATCCGTCATGGACTACGCCAATTACTCCGTTTAGAATTGCGGATAACCTCTATTACGTCGGAAGCCAGGAACTTGCCAGCTACCTCGTCGTCACACCAAAAGGAAATATTCTTATTAATGCAAACCTCGCGGTTTCTCCGCCACAGATAAGGGCAAGCGTGGAGAAACTGGGTTTTCATTGGACGGATATCAAGATCCTGCTTAACAGCCAGGCACATGACGATCATGTAGGTGGCGCAGCACAAATAATTCGTGAAACACATGCAAAAAACATGGTAATGGATGGCGACGCAAGTGTTGTTGAATCTGGCGGACGGGCCAATTTTTTGTTTCCCTCACCGAATGCTCAAACCTATGCCCCTTCACATGTAGACAGGGTTTTACACGATGGGAACACTGTGAGCCTGGGTGGTGTGACGCTGACTGCTCACAAAACCGCGGGTCACACACGCGGGTGTACAACCTGGACGATGAGGTCCCATCTTCCCGGTGAGCCAATAGGAACAATGCGCAATATCGTCATTGTCGGAGGGACAGGCTTTTGGTCGGAATATCATTTCGTTGCCACCCCCGGCCATCCTGTAAGTTACCCGGGTATCGTTCAGGATTTTCAGCACACCTTTGCCGAATTACGCGGGCTGCCCTGCGATATCTTCCTGGGCGCACATGGCGTATACTTTGACTTGCTTAGAAAACTCCGGCGTTATTCAATGAATGGGCCGCGCGTTTTCATTGATCCGGATGGTTACAAGCAATTTGTCGCCAGGTCTCAGGTGAACTTTACAATAGAGTTGAACAAGCAACGGGTTGCCGCTGCACATTAATCTGATGCGCCGGAGGTTAGGGTTATCAAGAAGGTTCCATTCAACTTCGATGAGCGACTTATAATTCGCACTATAATTCCGGTTCTTTTGAACGACATTTTAGCGGTTTGCCAGCGGCAAATTCCTGCCATAAATGCCGGACATAATATTATGTTTCCGTATTTTTATTGCATGATACGAAAATCATTGCTTAATATTTTCATTTTTTCCTTTGCGTTAATCGCCGTTGCCCGAGCCGAGTCCTTCAAAAAAGATAGCCTCCTGGCAATATTGAAAAACAAGGAGTCGGCAACGCAAAAACGCGACCTCGTCATATACCTGCGCTATGCATTCGGCGATATGCCGGTAAAGGAGCTTGATGCAGCCAGGAGGCAAACAGTTAAGCTCTTACGGTCTTTTCGCGAACAGGATAGCGAGGGCGTCATTTATTTTGTGGATGGGATTTGCCAATTGCGCCAGGGCAATGACCGTCGCGCGCAAAATTTTCTTCTTAAGGCGATAGAAGAAGGCAATCGGGCCGATGACCACTATTTGTTGTATGCTTGTTTCACACACCTGGCTTTTGTTTGTAGCGATGAAGGCAACGTAATTGCCGCTATCACAAGTTTTAGGAGCGCAAAAAAAGAGGCAACTCTTGTTGATGACGCTTACCTGCAGGCCTTGATAGATGTTAACCTTTCGGATACCTATTACCGGAATGCTATGCTTAACCACGCCTTGTTTTACCTGAACGAGGCGCAGTCGCTGGTTGATTCTCATCACATAGCAAACGAGCGCATGCAAAATGGCATCAATTACAATAAAGCTGAGGTGTTTTTCCAGCACCAGGATATTGATTCGTTACGCAAATACAATAATACTTTGAACCGGGCAAAAAAAGGTGCGGCAGGCTTGTATACTTTTCAAAAAAGAACAGATTATTACCTCATGCTGCTGCAAAAACATTACCCAAAGGTTATCAGCATCATTAAGGCGCTGAAGAATGACAGTTTGTACCAGTTTAAAACTGTTGACAAACAATGCCTTGCCGACGCCTACTTCGAGGCAGGCCAGTTAGACTCAGCTAAATCAACGATCACCGGGCTGATAAACGATACCGCCGAACAAAAACATGCCGAGCGGAATCTCCGTTTTTATAAACTTTTAGGGGATATTGAAAATAAAAAGGGCGATTACAAAGAAGCTGCTGTTGCCTACAATGCTGCATTTTCGCATACGTGGGAACAACTTCAGCGTGTGATCAATGTAGGCTCCATTTCGTCTCAAATAAGGATTGACCAGGTGCAGAGTTCTTACGCGCTAAGAACGGAAACATTTAAGCGCGAGCGGCTTTGGCTCATATTTATTATAACTGCCACTACTTTATTTATCATTATCGGCGCATTGCTCTATTATAATATTCACCGAAAAAAATACTATGAGAAGCTGTTGTTCGAATCGCAAAAAAAATGAGATAGCATTTATCAACTCACACGAGGTACGGCGGCATGCATCCAACATTATGGGTATGATGCAGGTTATAAACCAGGGCGAACATAAATATGAGAATTTTGTTGAGGCCGAACAATACCTGGTGAATGAATTGAAAAGCCTCGATGGAGCTATCCGGAATATATCGAATAAACTCAGCGGTTGATGCGGATTTGAGCGTTGAAAGCCTTTTACAGGTCGTTCAGCAGTTCCAGCTTTTTAGCATTATATTCATCCTGCGAGATCAGTCCCTGGTCAAAAAGCATGCGCAGTTTTTTGAGTTTTTCTGTAAGCTCGTCCTTTTTAGGTTCTGTTTGTACGGGCGGTGCTGCTACTATTGGTTCCGGTTCGGCTGTTTGTGCGCCCGCTGCATGATCAAAATTAAATGAACCTGATTCGGCACGTTTTTCTTCCAGGTCGCGCTGGCGGCGTAATTCGCGTTCTTCTTCCTTGCGTTCCTGCGCGTATTGATATAATTTGCGTGCCTGCACCTTGGGCAGGTAATCCACACCCATTTCGGCCTGGTTGGTGGTTTTTACCATAAAAACCGCGCCGATGATCTCTTCCTTGATGGATACGTCAACAATATCTTTCCATACAAAATCAATGAACTTGATCGACAAACCCAAATTGGCCGGGGTAAAAAACAGTACGCGTTTATTGGTCAGCGCTACGCAATCCGGTAAAATATTTACTAACGGTTTCTTCTGTGTGGCGATGTAGACGATCTCCTCGCCTGTAGTGAGCAGGTCGGTCAACCGGTTGTATACTTTCTCTACTGCTTTCGGATCTTGCTGGTCGTTCAAAAATTTGTCCATCATGGTATTATTGATATTGATGTGAACGCAAAAATAACAATAATGTGTTAGTTGACCATTAAGTTTTAAGCGATGAGCAAATTGCAGCCGCGGATGTCGGAGTTGTCAAAGCGGCCTAACACTTCGAAAGAACCGTCAGCGTAAACTTTGCCCAGGTCCTGCGTGGCGATGAACGAGCATGAATTGATATTCGCCAGGTCGATCACGTTAATGCCGCCCGTCTGGCTGCCGGATAAATTGCTCATTGGGTCGTTGGTATCGCGCGTAATGATCTTCATCCATGGCGGGCAGTTAAATATACCGTCGCCTTTGGAATAAGCTTGTGAAAGTAATTCGGTCATGCCGTATTCTGAATGGATCGACTTGACACCAAAGCCTTTACAAAGTGTTTCATGCAATTCTTCGCGTACCATCTCCTTACGGCGGCCTTTCATACCGCCGGTTTCCATTACGATCAATTCGGGAAAATTCAATTGGTATCGCTCCACAAAATTAAGCAATGCGAAAGTGACCCCGATCAATAACGTCGGCTTCTTAAGGTTTTGCTGTTTCTTGAGTTGCTGAAACAAGTCGTCATGATTATATAAATAAAAGCCGCTATCCGGTTTTTCGGAATTTTTGACCATATCTTCGGCCATATAGATCAACGACGATCCTTCACGTTCCAGATAGGATGGGAGCAGGGCCAGTACGCAATAACTTTTGATATCGCCATAAAAAAGTTCGAACGCTTTCCTGAAACTTTCCTCATACCAACTCACATCTATCACCAGGTGCTTGCTATTGATCATCCCTGTTGTACCTGAACTGGTAAATGTGACCTGCACTTTATCACCCGTACTTAAAACCTCATGTGACTTAAAAAAGCTTATCGGCAGGAAAGGAATTCCATCAATGGATTTTACAGTCAATGGATCGATGCCAAGGTTTCCAATAAATTCTTGGTAAACCGCGCAATTTTCGGCCTGGTAACGGAAAATCTGCAGCGCAATATCAACAAACTCTTGCTCATTGCTGATTGAAAATACCTGTTGCTTTTCCGGCCTGTTCATGCCGCAAATATAGGTGAATGTGCGGATGTGCAAATGTGCAGATATGCGAATAATGCCGGTTCAACTAAGCAAGTTTCGGGTTTCAACAATCATACGACTGTCGGAAATTTGACCAACAAAATTTATAATCATGAACAATTTTAAGATCGTACCGCTGAGCAGAGATTATGCGCAGCGGATCCGCGAAACAAGAAAGGATGATTTCGGCCACGAGGTTATTGAGCAGGTTGCAACGGGTTCGGGCCCGTGCCGGGTATCGTTAAAGCCATTTGAGAAAGGGGTTGACAGGCGTCTGTTGTTAACACATAGTCCCTTCGAAATTGACAATCCGTTCAACCAGCCCGGGCCGGTATTTATAAACGCGGATGAAATAGAAGAGTATAACGATATTTATCGTTTCCCACCGGAAATTAAGGCTAATAAAAAGAGCTTTCCCTTATCACTTATCGGTTATGACGAAAATCAAATGATGGTGTTTACCCAAATGGTTGGCGACGGTGATGTGGACGAAATGATAAACGAAATTTTTGACAAAAATCCCAGGGTGGAATTCCTGCACGCCCGAAACTCAGAAGCTTGCTGCTATATCTGCAAGATCGAGCGTTTGTAATTAACCGAAACCATTTAATTATTTCGTGGTTGTTAAATGTAGTTCATTTAATAAACTATGAAAACGTTAAAATTTTTAGGGATGCCTTTTTTGATGACCTTACTGTTGGTTTTTACATCAATAAAGGACGGTGACAAGGAAACGGAGAAGATACACGATGCGGTAAATGTGCTGAAGGATTTTTCTACCATGAAGGAAAGTATACCGCATGACTTGATATCAGAGTATAAAGGTATAGTCATTATTCCGAACATGATCAACGCGGGCATAGGTATTGGCGCTAAGCGTGGCAGGGGAATTGCCCTGGTAAAGAATGACGACGGTACCTGGAGCGACCCGGTTTTTATCACCTTAACCGGTGGCAGTATCGGGCCGCAAATCGGGGTGCAATCGGTCGACCTGGTGCTTGTTTTCCGTCATAAAGGCGTGTTAACCAAGGTTAAAGACGGCGATTTTACCATCGGCGGCGATATTTCAGCAGCCGCCGGACCCGTTGGCCGCAGCACATCCGCTAACACCGACTATGAGCTTAAGGCCGAGGTTTATTCCTACTCACGAAGTCGGGGACTATTTGCCGGTATCAGTATCAACGGATCGAATTTGGCCATAGACAAAGCGGCTAATCATGCCTATTACGGGGATAACAAGAGCTCGCAGGATATATTTGCCAGCAACAGCAGCAATACGAAAGCGGTTGTGCTTTTAAAGAATACTTTAGCGGGCCTGTAAATAGAAGTTAGCAACAAGAAAGCGCCGGAAGGCGCTTTTATTTTTTAAATGAATTCCTGATCAGGGTTCCGGATAACGCGGCCAGGCCGCCGACCAGGCCGCCGATAATCCCGGTTACTGTCAGCAATACTATCCAATTGGGTAATTGCATCAGGTGAGCAACGCGCGTCGCCAGGATATTATCATTAGGCAGGGTCTTAAAAAGCGCCAATATCACCCATGCTAAAAAAACCGCCAGAAATCCCAAAAGAAAGGCCTTTCCAGGCTTTGTGCCCAAAAAATATGCAGCAGCGAAAGCAATGACAGCCGCAAACCACCAGGGCAGAAAGTAACTGCAGATGATCGATAAAATCAGTATAACGAGGAATAACATTACTTGCTGCTTAGGGTTAAAGTTGATTTGATCCTGTCGGATTTTTCATCCGGCGATTGCAAAAACAGCAATTCATTCAATTTGCCGTCTTTCCAGGTGCCGAACATATCATCATAGTAATAGCTGCCGGGGTTGCCCGATTCGCCGCCAGGGAAAACGCCGTATCCTTTTACCTGCGGCCCCATTTGTACCACCATGCGCCACGAAGGGCCGTTGCCGCCTTTCAAAGCGTCGATCACGGCACCTGTCCCGCTGGCTGAAAACTGACCCGTTCCAAAGCCGGGCAGGTTAGCCAGGTGGTTGATATGGGTATCTTTTACGTTGCCCCATTCCCAATTCTTGCCGGATGGGCCATGCGCCTTGATTAACTGGTTAACGGATTGTGTAAAAGCGATTGTCATGATATCCGCACAGGTCTCTTTTTTGGGCGTTTTGATGTTATCAAACCACCGGGAGCCGGGCTCGGTCAGTAATAGTTTTTCTGTCCGGTCGAATGAAGGTAAATTCAATTCGATATCATTCCTGTCGAATTCATCCCAAACTAAATCGTAAAATTTCAGCCACCAACCGTTAAAAACGCTGGCTCCTTCCGAATGAGCATCAAAATGAAGGTCCCAGGTTTTAACCAGGTTCAAGGCTTGTGCCTGATCCTTGTCAAGTTTTGAAACATCAATATACTTAAGCAACGAGGGCAGCACATCGTGTGCCCGCATGCTGTAATCATCCAATTGCATCATACGCATGCTATCGACGGTAGCTTTTTTCATAGTTGACAACAAATCGTTTATTCTTTTGCCCCGGTCATACAGTTCGAACCGCCAATTGATATAGTAGGGATAAGTTGGGTCTGTGGACGATTGATTGGCCGAACTAACGAAACCCCTCGGCGGATTCTTTACCGTGGGGTTCTGATCAAAGGGTATCCAACCCTGCCAGTCATTAGCCGGGTCGCTGCCATCCAAAATGTACTTACCCTGGTCGCGGAATTTCAGCGGGAATTTGCCATTGGGGGTAATAGCGATATCTTTTTCCCTGTCGGCGAAAATAAAGTTTTGTGCGGGGGCGGTATAATAGCTCAGCGCTTTGCGGTAATCATCATAATTCTTGCCCCGGTTGAGCAGGTAAAACGTTTTGAACTCGTCCGACTGATCATGTGCTATCCAGCGTAAAGCGTTACCGACAGGTATATTTTCACGATCTTTCTTAGGTTTTTGCTTAGCGTTATCATAAACTACCGGGCCGTGATGGGTATAAATCACCGTATCATAGACTGGTTTTCGTCCGCGTATGTTTATGATCTCGATCTTTTTCGTCGTTTTATTCCAGCGGCCGTTGTACCAGTATTCATTTTTGCCGGCATCTTTAAATTTAACCTGGTACCAATCCATCACATCGGCGTCCACATTGGTCACACCCCAGCTGATATCCTTATTATAGCCGACCACGACACCGGGCGCTCCGGGTAACGAAGCGCCATAAACATTTACCGTAGGGGATGACATCTGAACCTGGTACCAGATGGAAGGGAACGTCAGGTTTAAGTGCGGATCATTTGCCAGGATAGGGTAGCCGTTAGCCGACCGGCTTCCTGCTATAGCCCAGTTGTTGCTTCCAATACCGGGCGTTATTTCTTTCGGCCGTATTTTATCAGTCATTTGAGCGGTAAAACCTGCTGACGGTTTCGGAATGGGCAGCGGTTTAAAGTCCCATTTTGTTCCGGTCGGGATTATGGGATCTTCATGAAATGGATAATCTGGAAAGAGATCGTTGACAGTTGCCGGGCCAAATACTTTCAGATCATTCGTCATGGCGAAATCCTCTGAACCGCCCGCCAATGTTTCAGACATATTTTTGAGCAGGTAAGCACAGTTGATTGGCTTCCACTCCTCCGGCGCATAATCCAGCAGTTTGAATTCAATAGGGTAATCTTTTGGTTTAAGCTGGTGTATATAGCTGTTTACGCCTTCAGAATAAGCTTCGATCATCATTTTGCTTTCGGGGTCCTTCATCATGCCGTTAAGCGAATTTTCGGCGCCGTAGGTCATACCCATCCGGCGATGATAACGGTCCACTTCGATTGCTTTAGGGCCAACGGCTTCGGATAACCTTCCGGCTGCTGCACGTGTTTGGATATCCATCTGCCACAAGCGGTCTTTGGCTGTCATATAACCCTGGACATAGTACAGATCGTGATCGTTTTCGGCAAAGATGTGCGGTATGCGGTGCTCGTCGAACTTTATAATCACTTTGCCCTGTAAACCGTCGATCTTTAATTCTTCGGTGAGTGTTGCATTTTTGCTTTCGGCATTTTGCCAAAAGCCGGTGCCTGGATTCAGGAACTCACCAAAGCGCGGGAAATCGCCAAATTTGGCTTCAAGCGCCCAAATCAACAATAATGTTGCTGCAGTTGACAGGAAGGCAAAAAATTTCATCAGGCTGGATTGGTACAGCCAAGATAAATAAAACGGGAGGATGTTTTATTACGACAAATAAAAAATATTCCGGGTTTTAGCGTGTACGGATGATCAGTTTAAACCTGTTGGCGCCGAACGAACTTGTGTCGGCCTTGAAAATATTGAAAGCGTAAGTGTTATTATAACGCAATTCGACCGAGTCTTTTCTATAACCGTCGATCAGCCAAAGGTCATAGGCCTCCGGTATCGAATGAATTTCCTTAAGGTTCAAAGTAAAAATACCATCAGCCTGTGCATTTACTTTCAAGCCTATTTTAACGCCTTTTGGTGTTAATGGAAGTGTATAAATTGAAAGGGGTATATTATTACTCGATAAGCTGGAGAGGCTAACTACACCAAAACCTTGCAAGGTCGGTGCGTCCGCGCCGGGAACGTATACGGTTTGTGCACTGGGGTCGAAAGTGATCAGGATATTATCCGTATTGATGGTATCCTTTGCTAACTGGAGCCTTAAAGATCCTTTTACATTAGTTAGCGAATCGTTTGCTGCCGTTATGGTGGTACCACCCTGGCTTACCAGTACCGAACCCGTTGGATCATTGGTTGGTGTCGTCGGTTTTACCGGACTTTTCCGGCAGGAAAAGAATATTACAGTTATCAATAATATCGCGCCAATTGCCTTTTTCATATCTCAGGTTGCCTCTTAAAACAACCTTGTATACGGGGGCACTTCAATTAGGTTATCGGTTTTTATTCACAATAGGCTGCAATCCATTTATTTACATCGCCGTATTCGAAATATTGGACCTTTTTTGTAACTATGGTATAATCAGTTAATTATTATGAAAATATTTGTCGCTCCGGGGATATTTATCACGGTTTTTACGCGATTTATCGCGCCAGCCATTTTTTCTTAAAATCCGATGGGTTTTCACCCACTATTTTATTAAATAGTTTATTAAAGTACGACAGACTCTCAAAACCCACAGCATAACACACCTCGGTGATGTTCGTATCCTGCATCAGTAAGTTCTTGGCCATATCAATGCGGTACTGGTTCACAAAATCGGTAAAGGTCATATGAGTTTGACGCTTAAAATACCGGCAGAAAGCAGGGGGGGTTAGGTGCACCTTATCGGCCACTATCTTTACATCGGGTTTGCGATTGTAGTTAGCATCAATATACTCGTATACCGCACCCATTCTTATCTTATCCTTTAAAAAAAATTGCAGGCTAAGATGATCTTCGTTAAGAATGGTGTATTCAGTTGAATTACCCAGGAATTGAAAAATATCTATCAATTCGATCAGTTGGTCAAAAGAAGGGAGATGATGCAATTCTTTTAAGCGCTGCCCGGCGAGAGTTCTTGTTTCACCATAAAATGCCACACCCGAGGACGCTTTTTTAAATAATTGGTTGATGGTTAATAGCTCAGGCGACGTACCGATCGCGGTTCCCATAAAATCTTCACGCAATTGTATTACCACCTGGTGATAGTCGCTGCGCAACCGGTAGTCAAAGTTGAGATGGGGAATATTGCTGCCGATAAAAACCAAATCGCTTTGGGTATAGCCAGAAATATGCGAACCGACATGACGGATACCCGCATCGGCTTCTACATACACCAGCTCAATTTCGGGATGGTAATGCCAGAGGAAAGTATTGCGCAACCGGGGCGAAAAAAGCTTAAATGATTTACCCGGCTCAAATTCGACTTTCTCTAATTGTATCTCTTTCATTGCGCGATTTGCTGATATAAAGGTAGCAATTAGGTCAATACAGAGCAAATATTGGTCATTATGCAGAATAAATAGCGGCAGATATGGTAATATCTTTGAATTATTAAACCGATTGTAAACATGAAAACTGAAAATCAAACTATGGGTACCATGACGATGACCCCCGAAAACGCACATAAGGAAATACCGGGAAATCCGTCCACGGCGAAATCGAGCCAGATCAAATTGAATGACAGGAGTAACGGGCAGCCGTTACGCGTGCTGACCGAAGATGACTGGAAATTTTGGGTTGAGAATGGCTATGTGGTGATCAAAAACGCTGTGCCGAAAGAGCAAGCCAAACGTCTCGCCGATTACCTGTGGCAATATGAAGACAAAGATCCAAACAATATAGAAAGCTGGTACAAACGGCCCAATGCCGAAATGCAGATGAAAGAGCTGAACAATACCGGCATGGTAGAGATATACAACCACCAGTTTTTATGGGATAACCGGCAATATCCCAAAGTACACCAGGCTTATGCGGATGTGTGGGGAACCGAAAAGCTTTGGGTAACTATAGACCGTGCCAATCTCAATTTTCCGTTAAGGCCGGGATTTGAATATAAGGGGTTTATTCATTGGGATTATGATCCCGAAACCAAGCCGCAAAATGTTCAGGGTGTGCTGGCATTGGCCGACCAGACCGATGAAAATATGGGCGGGTTTCAATGCGTGCCCGAATTATACCGCACCTATGATGCCTGGAAACTGATGCAACCGCAGGACCGGGACCATTATAAACCGGACACCACAGGTTTTAAGATCGAAAAAGTAAAATTGGAAGCTGGCGACCTGCTGATATTCAATAGCTTGCTGCCGCATGGCATAAGGGCCAACACCAGCGGGGATAAGGTACGCATAGCCCAATATATCGCGATGATGCCCGCGCAGGAAGAGAATGAAGAATTACGCCAATGGCGCATCAACAGCTGGCAGAGCAGGGAAGCTATGCAGGGCTATGCCTTCCCCGGCGACCCGCTGGAGCGTGAAAAGAAAAACCCCGTTGCCGAACTTTCACCTTTAGGGCGAAAGTTGCTGGGTTTGGATAAATGGTAACGGATTTTTGGTAGAGACGCGATGCATCGCGTCTCTACATTATTTCCACAGGATTGCCGATGAGTTCAGATTATTTTTAGATTTGAACCATGTTGAAACCGACAGCCGCAAAAGCATTATTCTTTGTATTGCTTTTCTCGTTTTCCGAAAGGATTTTTGCCCAGGGCAGTATGCCTGCGATCATACAAAAAGGTGGCCGGCATGCGCTTTTAGTCGATGGAAAGCCTTTCCTGGTACTCGGCGGGCAGGTTCATAATTCCAGCGCCTGGCCTGGGATGATGCCAAACATATGGCTGGCGGCCGGGACGCTGCATCTCAACACCATCGAGATCCCCATTTATTGGGAGCAGGTAGAACCCCAACAAGGGAAATTTGATTTTTCGCTGATAGACTTGCTGTTGAATCAATCGCGGCAGCACCATGTGCATTTGGTATTGCTTTGGTTCGCCACATGGAAAAACGGCAGCAACCATTTTGTGCCGGAATGGATGAAACGAGACGCTGCTAAATATCCAAATATTACGGGTAAGGGCGGGCACGCGATCGACTCGCCATCACCCCATGCGCAGGCCACTCTCGATGCGGATATCAAAGCCTTCGCCGCTGTAATGAGACATCTGAAAGCAACAGATCCCGTTCACACCGTGATCATGGTGCAGGTTGAAAACGAATCCGGCGCATGGGGGAGTGTGCGTGATTATTCACCCATTGCGCAAAAACTATTTGAAGGGCCTGTTCCCTCCGAATTACTAAAGCCTGAAGTACTAAAGGAGTTAAAGGTTCCGGTAAGTTCTGCCGGTAACTGGCAAACCGTATTTGGCGACCGCGCCGACGAATATTTCCAGGCCTGGTCGGTTGCCCGTTTCATAGGGCAGGTTGCCGCAGCCGGTAAGACTGCGTATCCCTTGCCATTATATACGAATGCCGCTTTACGAGACCCTTTGACCAACCCGCCCGCCACCCACTACGAAAGCGGCGGCCCGACAGATAATGTGATACCGATATGGAAAGCGGCGGCGCCGGCTATCGACCTGGTTGCGCCCGATATTTACCTGCCGGGCAGCGAAAGGATATTAAAAGTACTTGATCTCTATGAACGCCCGGACAACGCTCTTTTTGTGCCGGAAGCTGGTTTAATAAACACGAATGCCAAATACCTGAATGAGGTTATCGCGCATGGCGGCATCGGTTTTTCGCCATTTGGTATAGATGATAACGGCACAGGTGAAACAACCCGCCAAACCGCCGAACGCCTGGCGCCCTTTGCGCTGGAATACGCCGCAGTTGCTCCCATGATGCGCGAATTGGCGGAATGGGGTTTTGAAGGCAAGATAAAAAGTGTTGTGGAGCATGAGGATCATGCGCAGCAAACCATTGATCTTGGCGCGTGGCAGGCACTTGTTTCTTTCGGCGGCGACGGCAGGGCGAATGCCGCGCCGGTTTACGGTGAACCAACCGGTCAGTTAATGGTTGTGAAATTAGAAGAAAATAAGCTCCTGGTGATAGGTACGCGCTGCCATATCACTTTCAAACCTGCCGGAAACAATACCGGCAAAGCCTGGCAATACCTTAAAGTGGAGGAAGGGAGTTACCGGAACGGGCAATTCAAGCCGCTTCGCATCCTTAACGGCGACGAAACGGACTGGGGTGGCCCTGGTTTTGGCGACAAACCAACGGTATTACTAATTACGCTGGCAGTACGTTAGGCTCCTTTATACCTGGTGTGGTATGAACCTCTTGGTCTTAATATGTATTTGCTGTAACATTATTCAACAATTGGTGTTGTACAATAGGAGCGGAGATAGGCAGTCAGCTATATCGAACGTTCAGCATTTCTACTAAAATAAAAAAACCATGAAATTTTTTACTTACCTGTTAGGTACCGCGGTACTTTTAACCATCAGCATGTCTTCATCTGCTCAAAAATACAAATCGCCGGCCGACACGGGGAAACTAAACGCCGAGTACGTAAAGGTTCAAAATAAGATTGCCGACCTCACGTCCAAATTGAGCACCGCGCAGAATGACCTGCCCGCCTATCAAACCAGGGCCGTTAACGCCGGTAATGATGCCCAAACTGCCGCAGCTATAAGCGACACCAGCGCTACAAAAGCCAGGAGCGGTAACTTACAGGATTCAAAAGATGCCAAAAAGAGCGCTGACGATGCTTACAATAAGGCAAAAGATGCCCGGACGGCTAACAATAATGTTGGCAAACAAAATGAGAAGATCAGAAAGCTTACCGCTGACTTAAAAGAACAACGACAGAAGTTAAAAGACCTGGATGTAATGCGCGCCGCTATTAACGCGCAGCTACCACCGAAATAGAGCTATTAAATTGTAAAACTGCTGGCATAACGAAGTTAAATTTCGTTGTGCCTTTTTTATTTTCCATTGATCCAGCATTAGCTTGTAACCAGTTGGTACCTGCCATCCGTAAAATGATATCCATTATTGAAAGTTTCCGCTAATTTAGCGGTAGAAAATGGAACGAACCGAACCTGTCAATCCTGAAAGAAAAGTTGGCCTGCCACTAAGGATATTGCTTTATCTCAATGTTTCAACGTACAGGGCAGTAGCTGCACTGCCAAGCCCGTCTGATTTTCGCCGCGATTACCACATAAGTAGCTTTAGTGTATTAATAATTACGGTAGGTGAATTTACAATATTCAGATTTCTGTTCCCGAACCTGACGCAATATTGGCAATTAGCTATTTTGGTCCCTATGGCCACTCACGGATTGTTAAGTGTTGTTTTCGGAAAGAAGATTCAAATAATGTCATCCGATTACAACTCTTATTACAATAAGCCTCTTTTTTTTGTATCCTTTATTTTTTTAGTAATTGGTATAGTCGGGTTTTTGATGATTTTTAATGAACTTATTGGTAAGTAACAAGGAAGCCATAAGCTAATTAACTAATCACTATTCTCTGGTCGCTAATCACTACCATCAAACATTTTCAATTTTTCCCGCAACAAAACATTTTTATTTTAAATTTGAAACGCGGTTGCTGCTAAAGTTTTAAGAGTCCGCCCGATTATTTTCCTGTAAAACCTAAGATGAGAAAATCACTGTTTTTAATTGCCTGCGGCCTCACGGTGGCGTTAGGCGTATCGGCCCAAATTCCGGCTTTGGATCGCGTAGAGCCCATGTTTTGGTGGACGGGAATGCACAATCCCGACCTGCAGCTTATCGTTCACGGCAAGGATATTGCAGCCCGGAAAGTGGAACTGAGCTACCCCGGAGTGAAGCTGGTTGCGGTGCACAAAGTCGAAAATCCTAATTACTTATTTGTCGATTTGCGCATTTTTTCGTCGGCAGTTCCGGGAACGTTCCCGCTCAAATTTACAAAAGCGGGCGAAAAAGCGTTGACCTATCAGTACGCATTAAAGAAACGCGACCATTCGGCAGACCGCGCGCAGGGGGTGACCGATAAGGACCTGATCTACTTGATCATGCCCGATCGTTTTTCAAATGGCGATCCCAAAAATGACTCCGTTGCAGGAATGCGCGAACGAGGAATTAATCGTGCGAAGATGTTCAGCCGCCATGGCGGCGACCTGCAGGGCATCATGAACCACCTGGACTATCTCAAGGACCTGGGCGTTACCGCGATATGGCTGACACCAGCTATTGAGAATGATGAGCCCAGCGCGTCTTACCATGGCTACGCGGTTACGGATCATTATAAGATCGATCCCCGTTATGGCAGCAATGAACTGTATAAAGAATTTGTAGAGAAATGCCATAAGATGGGCATGAAGGTAGTTATGGACCTGGTGCACAATCATGCCGGTACCGAAGGCTACACGATAATGGATATGCCAATGAAGAGTTGGGTGCACCAGTGGCCGAAATACACCAAATCAAACTTCCGCGACGCCGCAGTAATGGACCCGCATGCTTCACCCGCCGACCGCAAGCAAATGCTCGACGGCTGGTTTGATCATCGCATGGCGGATATGAACGAAAACAACCCCTACTACCAGAAATTTCTAACTCAAAACCACATTTGGTGGGTTGAATATTCAGGGGTTGACGGCTTTAGGCTCGATACTTATCCATACAACGACCCGGTCTATATGTCGCAGTGGGCTGTGGATGTAAAAAAAGAATTCCCGCATTTGTCGATCTTTGGCGAAACGCTCGTATGGTCGGCAGCTAACCAGGCATTCTTTACCGAAGGGAATACCGTAAACCGGGGCTTTGATACCCATTTGCCGGGGGTGACCGACGGCGTATGGAAAGAGGCGGTTTATGACGCGCTGAATGCTAAGGAAGGCTGGACGGAAGGTGTGAACCGTTTGTATTCCGTTATGGCCCAGGATTTTTTATATAAAGACGCAACCAAGAATACCATCTTTTTGGACAATCATGACATGAGCCGTTTTCTTTCAGTTGTCGGCGAGGATATCACTAAGTACAAATCGGGTATGGCTATGCTGATGACCATGCGCGGTGTTCCGCAGATGTACTACGGAGATGAGATACTGATGAAAAATTTTTCTAACCCTGATGGCCTGGTGCGCGAGGATTTTCCGGGTGGCTGGACCGGCGATAAGGATAATAAGTTTGTTGCCTCGGGCAGGAATGATAAGGAGAACGATGCGTTTAACTACGTGCGCACACTGGCTAACTATCGCAAGAATACCACCGCATTACAAACCGGAAAAATGATGCAATATATACCCGAGCAGGGCGTGTATGTATACTTCCGGTACGATGCGCAGAAAACGGTGATGGTAGTTTACAATAGCCGGGAAAAGGAGCAGACGATCACGACAGAACGCTACGGCGAGCGCATCAATGGGGCTGCGAAAGCCAGGAATGTGATCACGGGCGATACAATGGATCTGTCGAAATTAACCCTGCCGGCGAAAGCAACATTAGTTTTAGAATTAATACCGGATAATACGCATTAATAAATATATTTATTGAATAAAAATCAGCGGGTTTCTCGCTGAAAAATAATATGAATACGATACAAGCGTGCATTTTTGACCTGGATGGGGTGATAGTTGATACAGCGGTTTATCATTATAAGGCGTGGAAACGATTGGCCAACGAGTTGGGCTTTGACTTTACTGAACATGATAATGAGAAATTGAAAGGCGTCAGCCGCGTGGCTTCACTCAACCTGATCTTGCAATGGGGCGGGTTAACTAAGACCGATGCTGAAAAAGAAGAACTGGCGACCCGGAAAAATGCGTGGTACGTGGATATGATCAACCAGATGACCCCGGCTGAGCTATTGCCCGGCGCTAAAGAATTTGTTGAATCGTGCAGGGCCGCGGGGATAAAAACGGCTTTGGGGTCGGCCAGCAAAAACTCGGGAACGATATTGGAAAAAGTTGGAATAGATCATTTATTTGATGTAGTGATCGACGGTAATAAAGTCAGCAAACCCAAGCCCGACCCGGAGGTGTTTTTAAAAGGCGCCGAAGCATTACATATTCCACCGGCGAACTGCGTGGTCTTTGAGGACGCGATAGCCGGTATTGAAGCAGCTATAAACGGTGGGATGAGATCAGTAGGAATAGGTTCTCCCGAAATCCTGGGTAAAGCTAACCTGGTGGTTAGCGGGCTGGATAAAATGAATATTGAAAAATTAAAAGAATTGGAGAAATCGGATGTCGTTGCCTGAGGCATCGATGTCGAATAAAAAATATATTGCGAATACATGAAGAACTATATCCTGGCCGATGAGTGGAAAATAATAGAAGAGGGATTTAAACCTGAGTTAAATAAGATATCTGAGGGCCTTTTCAGTTTGGGCAATGGCCGCATGGGCCAGCGCGCCAATTTTGAAGAGGCTTATAGCGGCGATACTTTGCCGGGCAACTACGTAGCCGGTGTTTATTATCCCGACAAAACCCGCGTGGGCTGGTGGAAAAATGGCTACCCGGAATATTTTGCCAAAGTGATCAATGCAGCTAATTGGATAGGAATAGATGTAGTGATTGGTGATGAACAACTCGACCTGGCAAAATGTGAGGTAAGCGCCTTCCGCCGTGAATTGAATATGAAGGAAGGTTATTTGAAAAGAACTTTCCGTGCGAAAAACGCCAAAGGAACTGAAATTGAAGTTGAGGCTACTCGGTTTTGTAGTGTCGCCGATGATGAAACAGGTGTGATAAAATACACCGTTACCCCGTTGAATTATTCGGGTCCGGTTACGATTACGCCCTTTATCAATGGCGATGTGGTGAACCAGGATTCCAACTACGATGAGAAGTTCTGGGATGCAGTGGAGAAAGAGTGCTGGAATGATGGCGGATATGTGCAATCGCGTACCAAAAAGACAGGTTTTGAGGTAGCAACGGGACAAAAGTTTACAATTACGCAAAACAACATTTTAGTTGACATTGCTTCAAAATGCATTCAAAAAGATAAATATGTAGGTTGTACGGTCACTTTGCAGGCAGTTGAAAATCAGCCTGTAACCATTACTAAATACGCTGCCAATATCTCCTCGCAAAATTACCCGGCTGATGCTTTGGTCGAGGTTCTCAAAACTACGCTGAAAGCGATAAGCGCCAAAGGGTTTGACACCATGCTTGCAGAACAGGCAGCAGCCTGGGATAGAAAGTGGCGGCATAACGATATTATTATAGAAGGCGACGTTGCCGCGCAGCAAGGTATCCGCTTCAATATTTTCCAGTTGAACCAGACTTACACCGGCGAAGACGACCGTTTGAACATCGGCCCCAAGGGTTTTACCGGCGAAAAATACGGCGGCTCCACCTATTGGGATACCGAGGCTTATTGTGTGCCGTTTTACCTGGCTACAGCCGATCAGAAAGTTACGCGCAACCTGCTTTTGTACCGCTATAAACAATTGGAAAAAGCCATTGAAAACGCGCAATTGCTTGGCTTTAAAGATGGCGCGGCTTTGTACCCGATGGTTACCATGGATGGTACAGAGTGCCACAACGAATGGGAAATTACCTTCGAGGAAATCCACCGTAACGGCGCGATCGCTCATGCGATATTCGATTATGTGCGTTATACGGGTGATGAGAAATACCTGGCCGATTACGGCCTTGAGGTATTGATCGCCATTGCGCGTTTCTGGGCGCAACGGGTCAATTGGTCAGAGGACAAGCAACAATACGTTATCCTGGGTGTAACAGGGCCGAATGAATATGAGAACAACGTCAATAACAATTGGTATACCAATACCATAGCCTGCTGGTGTATGCAATATGCCATGGATGTGGCGGATAAGGTACAGGCTGCAGATCCGGCAAAATATGAAGCGCTGATCAGCAAAATTCACTTCGATAAAGCAAAGGAGACCGCGAAATTCAGTAATATTATTGCCAAAATGTACTATCCTTACAACGAAAAACTGGGCGTATTCATGCAACAGGACGGTTATATGGATAAGGACCAAACGTTGGTAAAAGATATTCCGGCAAGCGAACGCCCGCTTAACCAGAAGTGGAGCTGGGACAGGATACTGCGCTCCTGCTATATCAAGCAGGCGGATGTTTTACAGGGGCTTTACTTTTTTGAAGATAGATACGATATCGAGACGATTCGCCGCAATTACGATTTTTACGAACCGCGTACGGTGCATGAATCATCGCTTTCGCCATGCGTACACGCGGTGATCGCTGCAAAATTGGGCGACCAGGCACGCGCTTATGAATTTTATTTACGTACTTCGAGACTTGACCTGGACGACTACAACAACGACACCGAAGACGGCTGTCATATCACGTCGATGGCGGGCACCTGGATGGCTGTTGTACAGGGATTTGGCGGTATGCGGGTAAAGGATGGCAAATTGTCCTTCAACCCGTTCCTTCCTGCAAAATGGAAGTCATTCTCCTTTCATATAGGCTTCAGGGGTAACCTGCTGAATATCAAAGTTGGCAAAGAAGGCGTGCATATCACCAACCTTTCAGGCAAGGAAATCACAGTATCCGTTTACGGCAAAGACCAGTTGGTTGATGCGAATGATCAATTGCTGGTAGAAGTGTAAATTTGGAAATGAATTCAACCCAACCTGATGACAAGCTGATCATTTACCAATTGTTGCCGCGGTTGTTCGGTAATACAAATCCACGTAATAAATACTACGGTTCTATTGAAGAGAACGGCACCGGCAAATTCAATGACATTTCCGATCTCGCCCTGACCGAGATCAAAAAGATGGGTTTTACGCATGTTTGGTACACCGGTGTCATCGAGCATGCAACTATGACTGATTATTCTCAGTATGGTATTGCTCTCGACGATCCCGATGTAGTGAAGGGCAGGGCAGGCTCACCTTATGCTGTTAAGGATTATTACGACGTCGACCCAGACCTGGCCACCGACGTTAAAAACCGAATGGCGGAATGCGAAAGACTGATCAAGCGCACGCATGATAACGGGCTGAAAGTGATCATGGACTTTATACCCAATCATGTTTCACGCACCTATTATTCCGATGCAAAGCCCGAAGGTGTTCGCGATTTTGGCGCCGATGATGATAAAACAAAGGCTTTTGATCCCAAAAACGATTTCTATTATACGCCGGGCCAGGCATTTGTAGTGCCTAAAGGCTATAACCCCGGCGGCGACGATTTCTGGAGCCCGCTGAAGGACGGTTTTTTTGATGAGAAGCCGGCCAAAGCTACCGGGAATGACAAATTTACGTCGTCTCCTTCGATCAACGACTGGTTCGAGACCGTAAAGCTGAATTACGGCGTTGATTATTTGAATGGACGCAAAACATACTTTGATCCAATTCCACCGCTTTGGCATAAAATGTATGATATCTTAAGCTTCTGGAGCGCGAAGGGTATCGATGGTTTTCGCTGTGATATGGTGGAAATGGTTCCGGTTGAATTCTGGGGCTGGGTAATAGCGAAATTAAAGACCAATTATCCACAATTGATCTTCATTGGCGAAGCATATGATATCGGCAAATACCAGCGCTATATTTTCGATGGCAAATTTGATTACCTGTACGATAAAGTTGGGTTATACGATTCGATCCGGAAATTGACCTACAGCCAATGGGATGCTACAACCTGGGACATTAACCAGGTTTGGAACCGCGATTGTAAAGACATCGATCATCACATGCTGCGCTTTATGGAAAACCACGACGAGCAGCGTGTTGCATCAAAGTATTTTGGCGGCGACGCATGGCAGGGCGTTCCGGGTATGATCATTACCGCGACGTTAAATACCGGGCCGGTGATGGTTTATTCGGGGCAGGAGGTGGGTGAACCCGGTGGTGGGTTCGAAGGCTTTAGCAATGATGATGGTCGTACCTCCATTTTTGATTACTGGGGAGTACCCGAGCATCAAAAATGGTTGAATAACGGCAAATTTGACGGCGGGCTATTGTCGGATGGACAAAAAAACCTGCGCGAATTTTATAGCAAATTGCTCAATATTACGCGCCAGAATGAAGCGATGAGCGAAGGCAGGTTTTGGGAATTAATGCTTGCGAACAAGGATCAACCCGGCTTCGACGAGCGGTTATACCTGTTTGTTCGCTTTACGAATAAACAGCGTATATTAGTTATAACCAATTTTAACCGCGACCAGCGAAAATTACAGGTGATTTTTCCCGCTGACCTCCGGGATAAACTGGATTTAAGGGGAAATATGACATTTGCCGATTTGCTAAGCGGCGCTAAATATAGTACGAATGATATTTCACTAGGAGTGGAAATTACCATACCGGCAACCAGTGGCTTATTGCTTGAATTTTGATCCGATTAAACTATTGAACCGATAAATTATGACAACAGTAAGCATGACCCATAAGCCCAGGCTCAGTTTTTGGCAGATATGGAATATGAGTTTCGGCTTCCTTGGCATCCAGTTTGGCTGGGCCCTGCAAATGGCCAACATGGGCGCTATTTATGAATATCTTGGCGCCAAGCCCCAAAATATACCAATATTGTTTTTGGCAGCACCCTTAACAGGCTTGTTAGTACAGCCGATAGTGGGTTATATGAGTGACCATACCTGGCATAAGACATTGGGGCGTCGCCGCCCCTATTTTTTGGTGGGGGCTATCATAAGTTCTATAGTGCTCATCTTTATGCCTCAGTCTTCAACTTTATGGATGGCTGCCGGCCTGTTGTGGATAATGGATACATCCATAAATGTAAGCATGGAACCATTTAGAGCTTTTGTGACAGATAAACTGCCTGATGACCAGCGCACCCGGGGTTTTGCGATGCAAAGTGTATTCATTGGTTTGGGTTCAATTGTAGCATCTGCATTACCCTGGATAATGGCAAATTGGTTTCATGTAACCAGCAGCCACGGCAATGGGGCTATTCCGGCAACTGTTCGTTATTCTTTTTACATCGGCGCTTTTGCATTTATCACAGCCGTAGTATATACGGTTGTGACAAGTGCCGAGTATCCGCCCGCAGATATTAGTGAGCGACAGAAAGCTAAGGAATCCAAAAAGGGTTTCGGCGCGGGTGCAGGGGAGATATTGGATTCCATCATGACAATGCCAAAAAGAATGAGGAAGCTCGCTTTAATGCAGTTTTTTACCTGGCCGGGGTTGTTCTTAATGTGGTTTTATTATTCGCCGGCAGTTGCCAGAAATGTATTTGGAGCAGTTAGCGAAAAGGATCCTGTATATACTCATGGTGTCGAATTCGCAGGTTTAACGTTGTCATACTACAATTTGGTAACCTTTGTTTTTGCCCTATTGTTCCTGCCTTGGATAGCCGGAAAACTGGGTCGAAAATACACGCATATGTTATGCTTATTTTGTGGTGCGGCGGGTTTAATATCCGTTGGATTTATTCACAACCCTTATATGCTTTATGCGTCAATGACCGGGGTAGGTATTGCATGGGCCAGCATTTTATCAATGCCTTATGCCATGCTGGGCGGATGTTTACCCGAAAATAAAGTGGGCATTTATATGGGTATTTTCAACTTCTTCATCGTATTGCCCGAAATATTGGCCTCATTATGCTTTGGCTGGCTAATGTCACATGTGTTAAATAACAATCGTTTGCTTGCCGTTGAAGTTGGCGGGTGTTTGATGGTTATTGCGGCCTTGCTGGCCTTACGGGTAAACGAACATGATGAATAATTTGTCAACCCAACGACTATTACTTAAAGATTAATACTCAATTTTTGAACCCCAATTCTTATATTGCGTTAAACATACACATAGCAGAGACGAAGACTATTTTTGATGGAAGATAATATACTAAACCCCGAATTGATGCCCGGCAATACAGCCGACGAAGACGAATTTCACCACGTCAACAACCCGGCTGTTGGATTAAAGCCTATTGTTAAAAAATACCTCAGCAGGCCGTTGTCTGCCGAGCAAAAAAATAATAAGTTCTACTTTTCAGATGGTGACGCCAAAGTTGAAGTTACCGTGATAACGGATGAGATCATTCGCGTACGGCTTGCCCCGCATGGGGTTTTCCTGGACGAGTTTTCTTATGCTGTTCCCAAATTAGAAAAAAAGGTTTCCGTATTTGGCATGCATGAGCATGAGCAAGAGTACGTGGTTTATACCAATATCATCAATTGCCACATTAACAAGGAAGATTTTTTCATCTCGTTCTCGGATAATCAGAATTTTGTGACCAGTTCCGACGCTGTGCCGATGCACTGGGAAGAGAACGTGAAATTTGGCGGTTATTACGTTTATTGCACCAAAACCTGCCACGACCACGAAAGCTTTTTCGGTATGGGCGATAAGCCCACCGAATTTAACCTGCGCGGAAAAAGACTGAAAAACTGGAACACGGACGCTTATTCATTTGCCTGGAACCAGGATCCGTTGTATCGCAGCATTCCGTTTTATATTAGTCTGAATGACGGTATCGCGCACGGTATTTTCTTTGATAATACCTTTAGGGCCGAGTTTGATTTTGGCGCTGAAGATCCTACAAAAACCAGTTTCTGGGCCGAAGGCGGTGAACTGCAATATTATTATATCCACGGGCCGCACATGATGGATGTGGTAAAACGCTATCATATCATTACCGGCACGCACCCCATGCCGCCGATGTGGGCCTTAGGTTATCACCAGTGCCGCTGGAGCTACTACCCGGAATCAAAAGTTAAAATGGTAACCAAAACCTTCCGTGAAAAGAAGATACCCTGCGACGGTATCTATCTCGATATCGACTATATGGACGGTTACCGCTGTTTCACCTGGAACCGCAAATATTTCCCTGATCCGAAACGGATGATCAAGGAGTTATCTGCGCAGGGTTTTAAGACAGTGGTCATTATTGATCCGGGTATACGCGTGGATGATAACTATTCAGTATTTAAAGAAGGGAAAGACAAGCGCTATTTCTGCCGTCGCTGCGATGATTACTTTATGGAGGGCCATGTTTGGCCTGGCCGTTGCCAGTTCCCCGATTTTACCAATCCCGAAGTACGGGAATGGTGGGGTAACCTGTTCGACGAATTGGTGCAATTAGGCGTGGCCGGGGTTTGGAATGATATGAATGAGCCCGCGGTTTTTGGAACAGGTACTTTCCCTGATGACGTGCGGCATCAATACGATGGTCACCGGGGGTCACATCGTAAGGCTCACAATGTTTATGGCATGCAGATGGTCCGTGCGACGTACGAAGGTTTGCGCAAGATCATGAAAAATAAACGCCCGTTCACCATTACCCGTGCAGGATATGCCGGTGTACAGCGTTTTTCGACGGTTTGGACGGGCGATAACGTAGCCTCATGGGAGCACCTTTTACTCGGTAATATCATGTGCCAGCGTTTATCGGTCTCCGGCGTTTCTTTTTGCGGGACCGATATAGGCGGTTTCAGCGGCGAGCCTGATGGCGAATTATTTACCCGCTGGATTCAAATGGGTACTTTTTCGCCGTTTATGCGCGCGCATTCTGCCGGTGATACCAAAGAGCGCGAGCCCTGGAGCTTTGGCGAGCCTTATACTTCTATTAACCGAAAATTTATCGAATTGCGCTACCGCTTACTGCCTTATTTGTATTCGGCATTCTGGGAGCACCATCGTTACGGTTTCCCTATCCTAAGGCCGGTAGTCATGCAGGAACAGGAGGAACCCAGTAACCACTTCCGCCAGGATGAATTTACCTACGGCGATAAAATATTGATATGCCCGGTGCTGGCTGCAGGTCAAAAGCAACGGAACGTATACCTGCCTAAAGGTAAATGGTATAATTTCTGGACCCACGAACTGGTGGATGGCGGTAAGGAAGTGATGGTTGCAACTCCGTTGGAAACGATGCCGATCTTTGTAAAGGCGGGCTCGATAATACCGGAATACCCGGTGATGCAGTATGTTGGCGAAAAAGAGGTTGACGAAGTCAAAATGAATGTTTACTACAGCGATGTTGAAGCCAATTCGTTCATTTTTGAAGACTATGGTGAGACCTTTGCCTATGAACAAGATATTTATTTGGAGAAGAAATTTGTAGTTACCGGGAAGGATCGTAAACTGATCATACAGCAAAGTATGGAGGGTTTATATACGCCGAGATACGAGAATTACCATTTGAATATTATCGGCCTTCCGTTCAAACCTACCCGGATTATTGCTGATAATAACGAGATAAAGGATTTTGTGATCGCATCGGACAAGACGGTACAACTGAAGCTAAGAAAGAATTTTATGCAATTGGTGATCAATTGATTTCGGAATGCTACTAACGAAATGTCCTGAAGGGACATCTGGTAGGTAGAAAATTTTAAGAAAATTAGTTACGTTCCGTAGGAACGTTTGGTGGTATGTCCGCTAATTTGATTTGCATACGAATTATGTGCCAAATTTATAAAAGTCCAAATTTATTAACCTGACTGATATTTTCTCTTAAAACCAATGACTGAACACGGCCTGCAACGGGTTATAGTTGAGCACGTGACGCCCGAAATTGACGCCGGCAGATTTTATATAAAAAGGGTCGCAGGCGAATGTATCAGAGTTGAGGCGGATATTTTTACCGACGGCCACGACCATGTGGGCGGGCGGGTATTATATAAACACGAGAAAGACAAAACCTGGTCGCATGCGCCGATGCACTTGCTGTTTAATGACCGCTGGCAGGCAACGTTCGACGTTACAAAAACAGGATTTTACACTTATACCGTAATAGGCTGGGTCGATCATCCCATAACCTGGCTCGAAGGATTCTTTAAAAAATACCAGGATGCCCAGCATATGGGTGTGGAATTGCTGATCGGGGCGGAGTTCCTGGAAGCGATGCTGCCTAAAGCCACAAAACCCGATCAAAAGCAGATTGATAAGATCATAGCCACGCTTAAAGACGAAAATAAATACGATCTGGCGGTAAATATGGTGCTGGGCAAAGAGTTGCACCATTTTATCCACGCCTATCCGAACGTCGATCACGCCACAACTTATTTGAGGGAGCTAAAAGTTTATGTCGACCGTGAAAAAGCCGGCTTCAGCAGCTGGTATTGCTTTTTCCCGCGTTCAGCCGCACCTGTTGGGGGGAAACACGGCACCTTTAAGAATTGCGAAGCGTTGCTGCCGCGCATAGCCGAAATGGGATTCGATGTGTTGTATTTCCCGCCCATACATCCTATAGGAAATACCTTTAGAAAAGGTAAAAATAACACGGTTAACGCTTTGCCCGGTGACGACGGCGTACCTTATGCTATCGGTTCAAAAGATGGCGGTCATAAAGCTATTTTGAAGGACCTGGGTACGTTGGAAGACTTTAAACATCTCATCAAAGAAGCCGCCGCGCACGGACTGGAGATCGCGATGGATTTTGCGATCCAATGTTCGCCTGATCATCCCTACGTAAAGGATCATCCCAAATGGTTTAAATGGCGACCCGACGGAACGGTGCAATACGCTGAAAATCCGCCCAAGAAATACCAGGATATTTTGCCGATCAATTTTGAGAATGACGACTGGCAAAACCTGTGGAAAGAACTTAAAAGCATATTGGACTATTGGTGTGAACAGGGCGTTCGCATTTTCAGGGTTGATAACCCGCACACCAAATCGTTCAATTTTTGGGAATGGTGCATTGCCGAGGTGCAAGAGCAATATCCTGGAACTATTTTCCTGTCAGAAGCTTTCACCAAGCCCAAGGTGATGAAAGAATTGGCCAAACTAGGTTATACGCAATCCTATACCTATTATGTTTGGCGCAACAGCAAGCAGGAGATCGTTGAATACATGAACGAGCTGACGCAAACGGAGATGAAGGACTACTATCGTCCCAATTTCTGGCCGAATACGCACGATATCAACCCCTATGCGTTGCAGGATGGTAATGAAAACAAGTTTATTACGCGTTATTTCATGGCAGCGACGCTGTCGTCCAATTATGGCATATTCGGACCGGTTTATGAACTGATGTATCACGATCCTTATCCCGGCAAAGAAGAATATCTGAACTCGGAAAAATATGAAGTGGGCCACTGGGATTGGTCGAAACGCAACCGGTTGACGGAAGTGATCACCAAAGTAAACCACGCCCGGAAAGTAAACCCCGCGCTGCAGAGCACCAATAATATCCAGTTTTGCGAGACGCATAACGATAATATGCTGGCTTACTATAAGCGTGCCGGTGATAATCATATTTTATGCGTCGTAAAACTCGATCCTTACGGTAAACAGTTCGCGCACATCCAAACGCCTTTGTGGGAGTTGGGTATTTCGGCTGGACAGGACTTTACGGTTTATGATATTTTAACGGGTAATACCTATACGTGGAACCAGGAATGGAACTATGTGCAATTGGAGACCTGGGATTTGCCCGTACATTTATTTAGAATCGAGGTGTAAAAATGAAGATGGGCGAAATTGATGTGTTGGCAAACGCCGGTTCCATAACGCTGAACAGGCCATGGAAGGATTTCGCCAAAGACAAAAAGGCCCTTACCTTACTGGAGCAAAATGTGCTTTATGCCTATATGCGTAAATGCCGCTGGTTTGCGGGTAAGGCGCGTATGATCAAGTTTCTAAAGGTACAGCAATTGCTTACGATACCTATTGATGGTGATATTGCTTATCTCATCATCGTGCATGTAGGTTATACTTACGGCGATGAAGAAAAGTATGCATTGCCGGTTTCTTTCCTGCCGGATGATTACGACCTGATCGAACAGATCAATCCCAAAGCTTTTATCGTCAAAGCCTTAGTTGGCGGCAAGCCCGGCTGGCTGATCGATGCGATCTATGATTTTCGTTTCCAAACAGAACTGTATAAAAACATCTGGGAAAATGCTACGATAAAGCAGGATGGTGGCCACATCAGTTATCACAGGGGCAAAGGACTGGCGAATACGGATGAAGACATGGGCTATTTGTGCGTGGTGCCCGACCTGGAGCAAAGCAATTCATCTTTTGTCTTTGGTAATAAATACTTCTTTAAACTATACAGGAAGCTATTTCGTGAGATCAACCCCGAAGTAGAGATGCTGCAATTTCTCACCGAAACAGGAGGGTTTAAAAATATCCCTGCGTATTGCGGCAGCCTGGTTTACGAACGCCCCGGCATACCTCCCGTTACGCTGGGGCTGATGATGCAGAAGGTTTCGAGCAAGTCGGATAGCTGGGTAGCAACGGGCGACGACCTGAACAATTTCCTGTTCATGTTTGTGGATAAGCTTTTCGGCATCCGCGATGATGTATTCGAAAAAGTAGAGTTACTGGGCAGGCGTACCGCCGAAATGCACCTGGCTTTGCTTTCAGACAAGAAAAATTCGGATTTTAAACCGGAAAAGTTTAATCCCGCGCACATCGAGTGGGTGCAAACCCATTTTAACAGGCTGCTGGAAAAACGAATCAACCTGTTAAAGGAGAATTACGCGCGGCTGGATAAAAATGCCAAATCGCTGGCGGATAGTTTTATCAATAGCGAAAAGACCATCAAAAACTTCTTCGAGAAGGTCGCGGGTTTCGATCTGAAATCATCGCGCATACGTATTCATGGCGACTATCACCTGGGCCAGGTACTATATACAGGAACCGATTATTTGATCATTGATTTTGAAGGTGAACCGGAAAGCTCAATTGCCGACCGGAAAATAAAACATTCGCCGTTGAAGGATGTTGCGGGTATGATACGTTCGTTCCATTACGCGGTATGCGCCAAATTATATTTCAGCGCTGAAACGAAGGCTATCGAGCCGGTTCGTTTACAAAAGGCCGCCGACAGGTGGTATAAACTGATCACAGATGCTTACCTTGACGCCTATATGCAAACGATGGGAAATATAACAGATGTATTCGGCAGCAGGACAGAACTGAATTTCTTGTTGCAATTACATCTTCTCGAAAAAGCCGTGTATGAGTTAGGGTACGAATTGAACGGGCGCCCCGACTGGATCAGGATACCATTAAAAGGCATCCAGCATGTATTGTTTGAAATAGAAAAATTTAACTAAACGCCGTAAGGCATACCGATATGGCTAAGAAAACCACTGATACGGGAAAAGAGGCTCCGGCAAAAAAAGCCAGCGCTACAAAGACAAAATCTGTCGAAAAGAAGGTAATTGCAGACAAGTCAGCAAAAAAAATCTCATCTTCAAAGGCGATTGCGGATAAGCCGGTAAAAAAGGCGAAAACGACGCAAGCCAAATCAGCAACTAATGCCATGCCTGTTAATACCACAAAAAATTACGTCGAAGTTTACAGCCGCTTTACCGATTTCGATATCGGTTTGTTCAAATCAGGTAAGCATTATAAGCTCTATGAAAAGATGGGCTCCCATGTGATGGAAGTCAACGGGGTTATTGGAACTTATTTTGCTGTATGGGCGCCAAATGCGCAGTACGTGTCCGTAATGGCCAATTTTAATTACTGGGATCGCGGTTCGCACCCCTTATTTGTAAGATGGGATGGATCGGGTATTTGGGAGGGTTTTATCCCTAATATAGGCGATGGCGAAACGTACAAGTATTTTATCAAATCGACATCTGGAGAGGAGCTTGAAAAAAGCGATCCCTTCGCTTTGCGCTGGGAAGAACCACCGCGTACCGCTTCTATTGTAGCGGACACCTATTTTGAGTGGAAGGATAACGTGTGGATGAAAGAGCGCTATAAGCACAATGCCCTCGACAAACCGTATTCGGTTTACGAGGTACATATCGGTTCCTGGGCGCGTAACCCGGAAAGCCCCGATGTATTTTACACTTACGAGCAATTGATCGATAAATTAGTGCCTTATGTGAAGGACATGGGGTTCACCCATGTAGAGTTTATGCCGATTGCCGAGCATCCGTATTACCCAAGCTGGGGTTACCAGGTGAGCGGGTATTATGCAGCATCAAGCCGGTACGGTACACCAAAGCAGTTGATGAAGCTGATCGAAAAGTTTCACCAGGAAGGGATAGGCGTGATACTCGATTGGGTGCCTTCTCATTTCCCCGGCGATGCGCATTCGCTTTACCGGTTCGACGGCACGCATTTATATGAGCATGCGGATGTTCGCAAAGGCTTTCATCCTGACTGGAAATCATACATCTTTAACTATGGCCGCAACGAGGTACGATCGTTCCTGATCAGTAACGGTCTGTTCTGGCTTGACCGCTACCATATTGACGGTTTGCGTGTAGATGCAGTAGCCTCAATGCTTTACCTGGATTATTCACGCAACCCTGGTGAATGGGAGACTAACCAATACGGCGGGAATGAGAATTTGGAAGCTATATCCTTATTAAAGGAATTTAACGAAGCCTGCTACGCTAACTTCCCGGACATACAAACGATAGCCGAGGAATCGACGTCTTTTACCGGCGTAAGCCGCCCCGTATACACAGGTGGTCTCGGATTTGGTATGAAGTGGATGATGGGCTGGATGCACGATACCATCAAGTATTTTCAAACTGATCCGCTGTTCCGCAAATATCATCATAACCAGATCACTTTCAGCCTGATCTATGCCTTTACAGAGAACTTTATGCTGCCGTTCTCGCACGATGAGGTAGTTTATGGCAAAGGCTCGATGCTGAACAAAATGCCCGGCGATGAATGGCAGAAATTTGCTAACCTGCGCCTGGTTTACAGCTATATGTTTACCCATCCGGGTACCAAGCTGCTGTTTATGGGCGCCGAGTTCGGGCAGGGGACGGAATGGAATTTTGAGCGTTCGCTGGACTGGTATGTATTGGAATATCCCAATCACCGCGGCATACAGGAAGTAGTAAAGGCTTTGAACAAACTCTATAAGAGCGAACCTGCACTGTATGAAAAAGCCTTCGAAGGAAGCGGCTTTGAATGGATAGACGGCGGAAATTCGGCAGATTCCGTATTGATCTATACCCGCAAGGGGCACGATCCGAAGAATGACCTGGTTATCGTATTAAACATGACTCCAAACCCGCATCATGGATTCCGGGTTGGTGTACCTGAGGCGGGTAGTTGGAAGGAAATATTCAATTCGGACGAAAAACAATATTGGGGCAGCGGGATGGATAATCCGAAAGCGGTGAAATCGGAAAAGATCAGCTGGCACGGGCGTGATAATTCGATCAGCGTTAACCTGCCGCCGCTGGGGGCAACCGTCTTTAAGCCGGGTAAATAAAACATATAATGCCCCCAGGGGTTAAAAGTGTAATAACATTCTTATGCGTTTCAAGGCCTTTTACTTATATGTTGCCGGCAGTGTAATAGCGCTCGCGTGTTTTATTTACGAACTGGTTGTTTTTCATGCCTCCTTAAGTACCACGGACATATTGATCAGCACCACACCCGTAATCATTTTATCCTATCTTGCATTTAAAGTTCATCGTGAACAGGACGATGAAGAATTAATGTGATCGGGCATGTTTTACTATACACAGCTGATATTTATCAAAGAAGGGCAGGGGGAACAGTTTAACCTGTTCGAATCTCACGTATTACCATTATTGGAAAAGCATAATGGCACGTTACTTTACCGTGTCCGCCCGACGGATGACAGTGTAATAGCAAGCTCAATGGGCAAGCCTTATGAACTGCACCTGGTCAGCTTTCCATCAGTGGAAGATTTTGTAGCCTATGGCAGGGACCCGGACCGTCTAAAGCACATGCATCTAAAAGAGACCTCCATAGAGAAAGCTTTATTAATTGAAGGCAAATTGCTTTGATGTAATTGATTGATTTGAGTAGCTTTATATCAACCAATATTAACCTGGTCATGAAAAACCTTCTTTTCCTTTCTTTCGCCGTGCTTATCGGCCTGGCATCGTGCCAGCAAAAGGGCGGCAGCAATACTACTGTAGGCGAATATTTTGCACCCGTGGATTCGGGTGTGCAGCAGGCTGGCATCAAGATGGTCAATATTCAAACGCCGGTTGGCAAGTTCAGAGTATGGACCAAACGTTTTGGGAATAATCCGCGCATTAAAGTTTTGCTGTTGCACGGCGGTCCGGCTATGACGCACGAGTATATGGAGTGTTTCGAAAGTTTCTTCCCGAAGGAAGGTTTCGAGATGATCGAATACGATCAGCTGGGATCATTCTACAGCGACCAGCCGCGCGACAGCAGCCTTTGGACCGTGCCGCGTTTTGTAGATGAGGTAGAACAGGTTCGAAAGGCGCTCAATTGCGATAGCAGTAACTTCTACCTGCTCGGCAATTCATGGGGTGGGATTTTGGCAATGGAATATGCGCTCAAATACCAGAAAAATCTGAAAGGGCTGATCGTTTGCAATATGATGGCGAGTATACCGGCTTATGAAAAGTACAATGGTGTATTGCGCAGCCAGATGCGGAAATCTTTGGTGGATTCTTTACAAGCCTACGAGGCTAAGGGCCAGTACAACGATCCAACTTACCAGGACCTGGTATTCAAAGAATATTACAATAAACATTTATGCCGGCTGCCCGAGTGGCCCGATGGTGTCATACGTGCCCTCAAGCATGTGAACAACGAAATTTATGTGATGATGCAGGGCCCGAGCGAATTCAAAACGGGCGGCAGGTTGCTGCACTGGAATATTAGCGATAAGCTAAAGGAGATCACCGTACCTACGCTGATGGAGGGCGCCAAATACGATACGATGGATCCGAAATACATGGAGTGGATGAGCAAACAGGTGAAGAACGGCCAGTATTTGTATTGCCCCAACGGCAGTCACCTCTCTATGTGGGATGACCAGCGGGTGTTTATGAACGGCGTGATCAGGTTTATTAAAGAGGTTGATGAAAATACGGGTAGGTAGCTGTTTGTGAGGACACAAACAGCGGAGGAAGTGCTATATTATAGTTTGTTGGAAAAGGGAAAAGCGTGATTTATGCGTAGCTTTCAATATTTATGTCCACCTGTTGCCTGTGTCCTCACAGGCAACCATGTGGAACGCGAGTATTTCTTATATCACATCCATATAATGCGTAAGCCAGCTATATCGCTTGTCCTCTTTTTCATAGAATGAACAGGATGAATACAGGTAATCATTTGGATCAGTAACCAGGTTCCAATGCTCCTGCAAAGGATTAAGATGAATATAATTTAATTTTTGCTCCAGTATTTTTCTGTCATACAGTCTGATCGGTAAAGCATTTCTTTGCCAGAACTGATGTTTCCTGCTATCCTTATCCACTTTGAATTGTTCCAGTAATAGTGGGTCGTTTACGCTCAATTCTTCAAGAAACCGATGTCCCGTAAATTTCATGAAGCTCGCGTGTGGTTTTTCTTTGCCGTTCATGGTAAGGTTTTCCCATATCAGATGGATGTGGTTTGGCATAATTACAAATCCATAAACCTTAACTTTTTCTTTTTGGATAAGATGGGTAATGCTGTCCAAAACAATTTGTTTGAATTTATCCGGACGTAACAGGTGTTTCCAATCAAGAATGGTAGCCGTATAAAAATAGATTTCACCTAATTCCATGGGTTGAATATAATGATTTGGGTGTGGTTGTTGTCTGTGGAGACACAGACAACGGGTATGAAATAATTATGGCATTGGGATAGGCGCAGTTGGGAAGAGAAATAAAGTTGCCTGTGAGGACACAGGCAACGGGGGCAAGAAAAGCGAAAAGCTCCGCGATTGACGCGAAGCTTTCAATATTTGCAAGAAATGATAAATTACAACTTACCTAATTCCTGTACCAGGTCGATCAGTTTGTTCGAGTAACCCCATTCGTTATCGTACCATGATACCACTTTAACAAAGTTATCATTAAGTGCGATACCAGCTTTGGCATCAAAAATGGAAGTGCGTGCATCGCCTTTAAAATCCTGGGATACCACTTCGTCTTCGGTATAACCTAAAATACCTTTCATTGACCCTTCTGAAGCTTCTTTCATCGCTTTCTTAACGTCTTCATAAGAAGCAGGGGTTTTAAGGCGCACAGTTAGATCCACTACCGATACGTCGGCAACCGGAACGCGGAATGACATGCCGGTTAATTTGCCTTTCAACTCAGGTAAAACCAAACCAACAGCCTTAGCAGCGCCGGTTGATGAAGGGATGATGTTCTGGTAAGCGCCGCGGCCGCCTCTCCAATCCTTGTGCGAAGGGCCGTCAACTGTTTTTTGCGTGGCGGTTACCGCATGGATAGTGCTCATCAAGCCTTCTTCGATCCCGAATTTGTCATTCAGGACTTTAGCGATAGGCGCTAAGCAATTGGTAGTACATGATGCGTTTGAAACGATAGTTTGACTCGCTTTAAGCTCTTTATGATTTACACCCATAACGAAGGTAGGGGTGTCGTCTTTTGCAGGGGCGCTCATTACTACTTTTTTAGCGCCGGCGTCGATATGTTTTTGTGCGGTTTCCTGCGTTAAGAATAAGCCTGTTGATTCAATAACAACTTCAGCGCCAACTTCATTCCATTTTAAGTTAGCGGGGTCCTTTTCTGCTGTTACGCGAATAGTTTTACCGTTTACAACCAAATGTCCGCCTTCAACAGCAACGGTGCCACTGAACTGACCGTGTGTAGAATCGTATTTTAACATGTAAGCCATATAGTCAGGCTCGACAAGGTCGTTAATACCAACAATTTCTACGTCAGGCCTGTCAATTGCAGCTCTGAAAGCCAGGCGTCCAATACGGCCAAAACCGTTAATTCCTATTTTCATGTTTTTTTAATTTTTATTAGAATAATACGTTAATAGATTATTTATGGGTTCTTTTATAATATTTCCAATAGTGATGTTGGTATCCGAGGCGGCTTCAATTAAGTAGTCCTGGAAATTTGCGGCAACAGAGCCTGTAAAATTTACCGTAGCCACCGGATATTGTTTCTGCAAAGGTAACAAATAGGTATGAATTAGCTTATTAAAGCCCGTAATTATGACGTTCTTTAGATAATGATCTTCTTTATTGTCAAGATAAAACTCAGCAAATGAGCTCAGGAACACCGCAGGCTGTTTCTGCCGATAAATTTTCTCCAGCAAACTCCTGCGGTCAAGGTCGTATCGCTGTTCGAATTTCTTTTTGATATTGGCGGGCAAGGTTTCGTTCATAAACGCTTTGAGTAACTGCCGTCCCAGCCAGTTGCCCGATCCTTCGTCTGCGAGTATAAAGCCCAATCCGTAATTGTTGGGTTTAACCTTACGCCCGTCATACCAGGCGGCGTTCGAGCCGCTTCCGCAAATGCAGATGATACCCGGTTTGTTTCTGCAGCACGCGATAGCTGCCGCATCAATATCATGTTCGACGGTTACCCTGCCGAACTTAAAGAAAGTAGAAAACGCGTTGTGAACGATGTTTTTCAGGTCGCTGGAAAATGATCCGGCCCCATAAAAATAGATCCGTTTGATTTCTTCGGCGTGGTGAATGAGATTGATGTTTTTACTAAGCAATTGTATGATTTGTTTCTCATCGTTGAAATAGGGGTTGATACCGCCGGTTTTGAACGAAGCTATAGTTCGGCCCCGATCGGCGAGGCGCCAGTCGGCATAGTTAGACCCGCTATATACCACCGCGATCATATCAGATAGATAGTATGTCGGCCATCTCCATCAAGTCTTCTTCCAGTTTAAATTCGTGTTGTGTGAGTGCCTCTTCAATGCTGGTGAGCTTAATATAGTTGGCCTGCAGTCCAACCATTTTTTGTGTATGCCCCTTAAGCAAGGCCTTTACTGCTGCATACCCAAGGCGACTGCCCAGCACCCGGTCAAAGGCCGACGGGCTTCCGCCGCGCTGCAAGTGACCCAGGATGGTAACCTTTATATCGTAAATCTTAACTTCACTTTGCACGCGACGCGCTATGTCGTAAACGCCGCCGTTCTTGTCGCCTTCGGCAACAATGACAATGCTGGATGATTTTTTATTGTGCTGGCCCTCTTTTAAATTTTTGATCAGATCGTCTATCGCTGTCGCTTTTTCGGGCAATAATATGGCCTCGGCGCCACAGCAAACACCGGCACGTAAAGCTATAGCACCCGAATCGCGGCCCATTACTTCGATAAAGAACAGGCGATCGTGAGCGTCTGCGGTATCGCGAATTTTATCAATGGCCTCAACGACGGTATTCGTCGCGGTATCGAATCCAAGCGTATAGGTTGAACCGTAAAGATCGTTGTCGATCGTTCCGGGAACCCCCATTACCTGGATATCCGGGTATTTTTTTGAAAAGCGTAACGCACCGGTAAAAGTTCCATCGCCACCTATAACCACCAATGCGTCTATCCCCTGAGCCTTTAAGTTCTGGTAGGCCGCTTCCATGCCCTCATCCGTGCGGAAAGCCAGGCATCGGGCTGTTTTAAGTATCGTTCCGCCTAAATTCAATATATTACTTACCGAGCGAGGCGTCATATCATACATGTCGTTCTCGATCATACCCTGGTAGCCTTTCCTGATCCCAACCACGTTCAACCCGCTGTATATCCCCGTGCGCACAACGGCCCTTATACAAGGGTTCATGCCCGGTGCATCGCCACCCGACGTCAACACCCCTAATTTTGAAATTTTATGCATTCTTGCACTGCTATTTTTCGGTACGAATATAGTGTGTGTTATTTACACCATTGAATTTTATTTTATTTTTTTTATATTAGAAGTTAACATATCTTTAGATCGTAAACCTAAATACAATAGCTTTTGGAAGTAAAGTTACCTACATTTAATTCAGTATTCTCGATCGACTGTGTGATTTTTGGTTTTGAGGCCGGAGAGTTAAAGATATTACTGATCGAGCGCAATGAAGAGCCCTATAAGGACTGGCTTGCGCTGCCCGGATATATTGTTGAGCAGGACGAGAGTATTGACGATGCTGCCGAACGTATTTTGTACGAGCTAACCGGCTTGCGCGATCTGCATATGCAGCAATTTCATACTTTCGGTGAGGTGAACCGCCACCCGCAGGGCAGGGTGATCACCGTGGCTTATTATGCGCTGATCCGGATCAACGGCCAAAAGGACCTGAGGCCGATCACGCAATACGCAAAAAAAGCTTTCTGGCACCCGGTGAATGAATTGCCTAAACTTGCATTCGATCACAGCGAAATATTCAAGGTCGGCTTTAACAAGTTACGCCGCAGGCTGAACTATCAGCCGATTGCGTTTGAACTGTTGCCCGAGAAATTTACGCTGACGCAATTGCAATCGCTTTACGAAGCCGTTTTGAACAAAAAACTGGATAAGCGCAATTTCAGGAAGAAAATGCTTAGCTATGGTTTTCTTAAGGAACTGGACGAAAAACAAAAGGGAGTTTCCTACCGTGCGGCAAAATTATATAAGTTCGACAGGCGTAAGTATTCCAAGATATTCCAAAACGAACTGAACCTCGAAAAGGCAAAAGTTATCTAAGGGAGTTTAAAGTTTTGAGTAAAAAGTCTTAAGTCATTGGTTCTTTAACTTTGAACTACAGACTTAAGACTTTCGGCTTTATATCTGGCTCGGAGCAAGTTCCAGGTGATATTTCACCAGGTTATCTATAGGCGAACGGATGATATTGCCCACCACCATGCCGTTTTCTGTCACCACTTCTTCCAGCACGTTCCTGAAATTGTAGCCTACAGAACCGATGCAGTTGAAGGTATATTTTTGATAATTGGGATAATGCGTTACCAAATTGCGGAAAAAATCTTCAAATGAGGTGCGAACCAGGTTTCTTGAATACTCAATATGAACCGGGTTGTCATAAACAAATTTGCTGAAGCTGGCACAAAAACGATTGGCACGCGGCTGGGTGTAAACTTGTTCATTTACATCGTCGGGTGTAAGTTTGAATGTATCCCAGAAAAGTTTACGCACCGGCTCGGGCATATAGCCACGCAGGTAATCGACTAATAATTTTTTTCCGATATAACATCCGCTTCCTTCATCGCCCAATATGTAGGCGCCTGAATCGATATTATGTGTTACCTCACGCCCGTTGTAGATGCAGGTATTGGTTCCAGTGCCTAATATGGCTGCGAAGCCTTCGCTGGTGCCCAGCAGGGCCCTGGCTGCAGCAAGCAGGTCGTGACCAACATTAATCCGTGCTTTGGTAAAAACGGCCCCCATGGCGTCGGCGACAATTTTACGCATGTCCTCTGTCGAGCAGCCCGCACCATAGTAATTTACTTCGGTTATATCATTTTTCTCCAGGTCGGTCGGGAGGTTTTCCATCAGCGACTGAACGATGTAGGCTGTGCTTGAGAAATATGGGTTATAACCTTCGGTATTAAAATACACTTTTTTACCTTCTTCGGTAACCAAACACCAATTGGTTTTGGTGGAGCCACCGTCAGCAATAATGATCATAAATTAAGTTTATCTAAAAAAATTGGTTAAAAGTATGATTTTACTAATTGTAAAAGAAACACTTTGTCATTTTAAAGATATAAAAATTATACGAATCTAATTAATACGCAGTATTACAGTCGAATATCCGGCCCCCGGTAACTAAAAAACACCCCGTATATTTTAATAGAACACAATTGGCAGGGCCCAACTACTTGTTTTTTTGTTGGTTGCTGCATCAAAAATTAGTTATATTTAGATATCTAATGAAACCTTATGTACAAGTGTCTTTTGATCTTCATCCTGAGCGTATTATGCATCAATGCAGTTTACTCCAAGGCATCTGGCGTTGATACTTCCTTTTTTTACTATAAGTTCAACCTAAGAGGTTACGAGTCTGCTGGCTCGCGTTCAACTGCAACGCGGGATAGTGCCGATTATATTAGAATGATTATTTCGCCCGATTCCGGCAAAAGACTTTATAACATAAAGGAAGTTTATATGGACGGAAAGCTGAAACTAGTGGGACAAGCAGAACCCACCGGGCATATCAAGGAAAATATAATCATTTTCCAGGGCAGCTGTATAACCTTCTTTACTAATGGAAGGCGCAAAAGCATTACAAATTACTTTAATGGTAAGCGGTCTGATCTAGAGTACAGTTACTACCCAACCGGTAAGCTGTATAACGTTAAAAAGTATTTCCCTAATTCGTTGTCAACCGATGTCAGGTATGTTGAGTGTTATGATAAGAACGGAAATCAGATAGCAAAAGACGGGCGGGGACATTGGATAAGTTACGATGGAAATTTTGAAAATATTTTTATACAAGGTGAAATAAAAAATGGCCGCCAGGAGGGCGAGTGGACTGGCTCGACCATGGATTCGGATTCGATAAAGTTTTCCTATGTCTATAAGAAGGGCGAATTTGTTTCTGCAAAAGGAATTGACAAAACAGGTAAAATATACCCGTTTAAGAAAACGGCAGAACCGGCATATTATGATGGAAGTTTTGAAGCATTCAGAGCCAGCCTAATCAGGAAGATCATTATCCCGAAGGGTGCCGATAGGGGAAGATTGCTCAATCCTTTAGAAATAAAGTTTACTATTTCAGGGGAAGGGAGTATTACTAATCTTACGATAACCGGAACTTCGGATACCACTATAGCAACTGCGGCGCTACAGTTTGTTAAGGACAACAAAAATTGGAAACCTCGTTTATACTACGGCATCCCCATATCGTCCAAAATAACCATTCCACTGGGCGAGAAAAATAATTATGGCTCTCACGGATACTGGGAAGAGGTTGAGTTCGGCGCAAAAGAGCAATTAGCAGAGTAAATTACCGGAGTTGTATATAATTTGAACGCATTTTTTTCGCATATTTGCACCGAAAATCAAAATGGTCCCATAGCTCAGCTGGATAGAGCAACAGATTTCTAATCTGTCGGTCTCAGGTTCGAATCCTGATGGGATCACCTCTTTGAGCAGAAAGCCTAAAGCGAAAAGCTGAAGGCTTTTTTATCGAACGGCCTCCAGGCGGCCTCCCAAAAATATCTATCTTTACCTCAACCAAAACATTTATGACGAACGAATTGATCACGGTACTTGCCAATGTGGCGCTTACACTATCGTTAATTGTGGCGGTTATATTTGGCATAGCACAGGTGCGTGCCGCCGCACGCGACCGGAAAGAACGGCTTACACTGGAGACATTGCGCACCTTCCAAACGCGCGAATTTGCGGAATTGTCGCTGTATATCAATTTGCATAACCTGCCTACTACCCGCGAAGAAATGGCGAAGCTGCCGGTCAGCGAGCAGGCTATTATTTTTCAATTCGGACAGGAAATGGAAGGTTTGGGTATGCTGGTGGCTGAACGGCTGATCAATATCGATTTGGTGGATAAGACACTGGGTTCGTTCGTGGCAACGTCATGGGAAAAATATAAGCCATTATTCCAGAGCATTCGTGAAAGCACGCCAGACCCTTTTTTAGGCGAATACTTTCAGTGGCTGGCTGAAACGATCAGCCATGAAATGCATAAAAAACCCCGCCTGCCATTTTACAAAACTAACGGGCCTGCGAAAAAGGGAAGGCATTAGTCACCGCACTTTCCCGACGTCATTATTTCCATTACCAAAATGGGTATTACTACGCAAAAAATACCGTTAAAACACGGTAGCTTTTTTGTGGCAACCCCCTTAATTTTAGGCTGTTAATCTATTCATTATCAATACCTAAAATAATTAGCCATGAAAACTGATCACTCAGGAATGAAATTAGGGAAAGCGGCCCCAATTCACGATCCAAGAACACTGTTATTAGCCAATTATATCAAATCCGGGCTTCCACCGGCCCCTGTTCAATACACTTATGCTGCCAATATAGGGTCAAAAAAATGGGGCATGATGGACAATGATAAAATGGGAGACTGCACATGTGCCGCCGCGGGGCATTTAATTATGGAATGGACGGACGACAATGGCAAAACCGTCACCCCATCCGATAAGGCAATCATCGCAGCGTATTCGGCCATTACAGGTTATAACCCGGCTACCGGGGCAAATGACAATGGAGCAGTGGAGCTTAACGTTTTGAAGTACTGGCGTAAAAAGGGCATAGCCGGGCATAAAATAATGGCATTTGCAGCGCTTGAGCCCAAGAATACTAACCATGTAATGCAGGGAGTTTACTTATTCGGGGGGTGTTATATCGGCGTTTCGCTGCCGGTTTCAGCCCAAACCCAGGCGGTATGGTCGGTGCCGCCGGGCGGTGCTACGGGCGATGGCCTTCCGGGCTCATGGGGCGGTCATGCGGTACCCGTAGTGGGGTATGATAGCGACGGGCTAATAGTGATAACCTGGGGCGCCACGAAGCGTATGACATGGTCGTTCTGGAATACCTATTGTGATGAAGCATACGTCATCATCAGCCCTGATTTTGTAGGCAACAAGCCGGCAAAAAACGGGTTTGACCTGGCTGCGCTGCAGCAGGACCTGAAGCAGATCACCACAGCATAATTTTTTTGGTCCAAAAGCCGGGGATATTTCTTTGACCATGTGGCCAAAAGGACCATAAACGAAAAATGGATGACCGAATCGCGGTCATCCATTTTGTTTATCTATATCCCTTTATCTATTACAGACTTGTGAGAACGGCGGGCAAAAGCGATTCGGTGAGTGAACTGCTCATCACGTTGGTACTCCAGCCTGAAGGTGTTACAGTGCCGCTGGGTAACCAGGAGTTGTTCTGCTGGCCGCTGCTGCTTGTAAAGTTAATCTTGTTGCCACTGATCGTAATATTGGAACTGGCTTTACCTGATTGGTTCCAGTAATACAATCCGACGTTTGTAAACGACTGCTGTTTGCCGTAAATATTATTATTGATGATAGACATATTGGTACCGCCTGAGATAGCCATGCCATATTGGCCCGGATCAACAAGCGTATTATTTTGTGCTATGATGTTTGAGCCGCCACCATCACCCAGCATGATACCGCCGCCGGTGTGGCTCGGGCCGCCGCCACGGATCGAATTGCCGCTGATCATTATCGGGTCGTTCGCCAAACCGCTGCTTTGATACATACTGATCGCATCTTCAGGATCGCTTTGACCAAGTATATTTTCAAACTTGTTGTTCAATACTTTATTACCGCCGCCGGTTACGTTGTTATATTGTACGAACTGGCCGTGCGGATAAGGCCCTTGCATATTTTTTGCCTGGCTATTGCTGAATACAATGCCCTGGCTTTGCATAGCATTCACGCCTGTTCTTACATTTGAAAGCAAGCAACTATCAACAGTTACACCTGTAGAATTATAAATTAAAACACCATCGATAGTGCTGGGGCCTATTTTACAGTTTACTATACGTATGTTGATGCAGTTGTTAAGCGTGATGCTAGGTACGGCTAGTCCCCGTATAGTTACATTGCTTTTATTGTTCAATGTTATGGCTGCAGAAGCTTTATAAGCGGAAGTAGTGGTCGTGGGCGTGGTGGTTGTTTTCGTCGTGCCCGTCGTCGTCGTTGTCGTACCGGAAGCTGGTTTGGTGGCAGTAGTCGTACCGGATGTAGTAGTTGTCGTACCGGAAACTGGTTTGGTGGCAGTAATCGTACCGGATGTAGTAGTAGTCGTACCGGAAACTGGTTTGGTGGTAGTAGTCGTACCGGGTGTAGTAGTTGTCGTACCGGAAGCTGGTTTGGTGACAACAGGCGTGCTTGTTGAAGTACCTGAACCTGTTGTGGTTGTTGTTCCCGATGTTTTTGGCGCTGTAGTGGTAGAACCGCCGGTAGTTGCTGTCGCTCCCGACCCGGTTGTTGTCGTGGTTCCTGAACCGGTAGCCGTTGAGGTTCCTGAACCAGTAGTAGTTGGTCCTGAATTGATGGAGCCGCCACTGGTGGTACTAACCACGCCAGGGCTGTTCCTTATGGTGTCATTCCAAAGCCTGTGGTGCCTTAAAGTCTCGGTACTGATGGTAGTAGTGTTATCAGGTGCAGGTTGTTCATCTTTTTTGCACGATGTGATGGCCATTAACGCGATCATCACAATTCCCAGTCGGGACCAGACATGCCTGCGGCATGGGTTTAGAGCTGTTACTTTCATTTTGGGTAGTTTAATTAATTACTGGGCTCGTATACGCCCTTAATTAATTAATAGTTTCAAGATTTGATTAGTTGTTGAAAGTTATTTGCCTGATTTAGAGCTCTTTTTAACTGAATGGAATGTTTTGTATCAAAAAAAAAGCCCGACACAATAACCCATAGGTAGTTGTAAATCAGGCTCGAAAAAATGTTTATTTCAAGAGAATAAAATCCGATTTTAACGGACAGAATTCAAAATTCGGTCTAGCGGGATTATCCACATTGAAACTGTTTTGTCACGCCGGAATTTTTCGTTGCTGCTATAGGTCTTCCCGCCGGCAGTAACAAAGCATGAATTGATGCTGGCATCAAATTTTGCCTCGGTATATTTCCTGCTGTCAAGGAAAGTTAATGTAGCGGCTTTTATAAAGAAGGTATTTTTTTTCTCGTCATCAGGTATTTGTGAAATAGCTGATTTTATAGCGTCAACATCCATCAGGCTGTCGGGCACTGTGGATATGGCGACGTCAGCGATGTTCAGTTCCATGATCGCGTCTTTGTTAACGGTAAGGCCACCTATGAGATAGGTGCCATTGAAACTTGTAGTAGAGTTTATTTTTGCATTATAGATATTACCGTCGTTAATCGAAGTTATTACCGGCGCCTTGTTGCCCTTGATAATTGCCTTCAACGTCCGGAACTGGTATGTACTATCCTTAGGATTATAGGTTATAATATTACCGGGTATCATGAAAAGGTCGGTGGTTATACCTGATACATCGTTCAGGAACTTGCGTTGCTTATAAGTGCGGGGCAATTCCTCAACAACAACTTCGGGCTCGTTTTTTTTTCTCGCGTTCGTCATATTAAAGGCGCCAAATGCAGCACCCTGTGTCGCGTCAAAGCCCTGGCCGCCGTTTTGCCCATTGAGATCTACGCTCTCCTTTTTGCCCCTGTTAACGCCAAATTTAGGGCCGTCTATCAGTTTAACCTCGTTGTTATGACACGAATAAATTAAAAATAAGGCAGGAATAATACAGTGATATGGTTTCATAGTTATTCTTTTCTTTTTATAGATGCAAAGCTGGTGCCAGGGTTTAATGCTCAATAAATTAATATTAACTCACTAATAACGAGGCATTTTATCCCCGTTTTTTAAAGTTCAAAAATTCATTTGCAGGGTTAAGATAACGTTTTTTATAATATGTGTAAAATATGGGTCTGCCTTTTATAATTGATTAATTAATACTTATCAGGCATTAATTACCAGGAAACTTTATTCTGCAAAAAGCAAATTTTATTCTTTAGCGCAATTGCCTCAAACATAGAGGCTTGCCGGGATGATCAAACATTTTTATGGCACGCAATATGCTTGTGTAGCTGATGTTCCATGATTGTGGAAAACTTATGCGTGATCGTTATTAAATCAAGTATATAAATGAATAATAAAACTGATTAATTTATTTGAAAAATGATTTTTTTTTTTTAAGTTTATCTTTACATAAGATATTAGATGTCAATTATTTAACTGACCATATTTAAACTTTAATCAATAAGCAATTTTGCGATATTGATCTTAAAAATTACTATAATAATATAACCTGATTTCTTCAAACTATGCGTAAAACCCAAAAACAATAAACAAAATGAAAACAATTAAAAAACCATTCACAGTATTAGCTACAAAATGCTTAGCTATACCACTCTTCGCAATTCTCTTCATTCCCAAATTCAGCTATGCAGATGACACTGCATTGGTGCAGGGTCTGATAACCAATGGCACAGCGTTCCCGGCCGGTAAAACTTACACTGTAAGCTCGAGCCTCATCGTAAACAAAAGCGTCAATTTTAATGGTGACATCATCAACTATACCGGAACTGCCGGTGGTTGTTTGCTGATCAAAACTGCAGGTGTTGTCGTTCAAAACGGTTTGATACTGGGCACCTTTTCGCCTACAGCCACCTTTACTGCCGGCACTGGCCCTTCAGGGATTGTGATCTATGCTGACAACGTTACAGTTACAAAAATGAACATTAAGAACATCACCAACTATGGCATTGTAGTAAGCGGCGCACGCGTTAAACCAATTATAACCTATAATAACATAATTAATACCGGGTATATCGGCTTTTATTACGATTCTGAAGCGGCAACTGCCGGCGGCAGCTTCAGCAATAATGTTGTAAACAGGAGCCTGATACCAGCCGCGACGGTACATCAGCCTGCGGTTGCCATCAGGGGTTCTGTTCAAGGCACTACTAATTTAACTACGGGCTGGACAATAGCGAATAACACTATCAGCATGCCGTTGAAACCAACGGACCAGTCGGCTGCATGTCTTGAAGTTCGTGCTGGTAACGCATGTACGGTAACCGGGAATGTTTTTAACCAATCGACCATCGGCACAAGTTTAGTGCGCAGCACCGGGACCATCGTATCTTATAACAAGTACACTAACGTATCGCTTGAGTCTATAGAGGTGGCCGATTCCAATGGCTCGATCTGCTCCAACAACATTATCAACGGCGGCGGTCTTGGCTATATATTCGATGGGTTTGTTGGCAGCAACAACACATCCATTACCGGCGATAAGATAACGGGCACTACGTTGGATTGCATACAGGCCGTAACCGGTGCGCAAAACATAAAGATAGTTAATTCGGTTTTAGCTGCGCCCACTGGCGCAAAAGCATTGAACCTGACCGGCACCACTGGTGTAACTGTTACCGGCACAACCATCAACGGTAATAACAGCGCCGGCCAGACAGCGGTATATCTGACGAATTGCGCCGGCAACCTGACCATCAATGGCGGCACCATAACAAACTTTGCAAAGTGCCTGTTGTATATATCCAACAGCAAAACAGGCCTGGTTACAGATAATATTAGCGTGACGGGTAATACCGTTAGCGGTGTGCCAACTCCTATGGGTAGTTACCTGTTGAATGGCGCCAAGGTAGGCACCAACGTTAAAGTAACTTTACAATAATTCGATAATATAAACGCACAAAACAGCCCTAATTTTAAAGACCGGTTCACATTGGACCGGTCTTTTATTTTTTGCGGATTTTAATTGATTTTACAGAATAATAAAAGGTTGTTATATTGTAAGTCCAATTATGTACCGGGCGAAACCAGGTTGGTAGCCGTTTTACCTATAGAAAATGAAATTGTATAAGCTTGCACAAGGTGTGATTTTAAATCATGAGCTGATAAGCTATTTGTTTAACGAGGATTGGGATACCCTGGTCAATAAAGAAGAACTTCATGCCTATTTGCTTAATCTGATCCCCGTATTACCCAGGATTACCGAAGAAAAAGCTTTAGAAGAGATAACCAAAAACCTGTCACCGCCCATAGGTAACCAAGAGGTATGGGCCGCTGGGGTTACCTACCTGCGCAGCCGTGAGGCACGCATGGAAGAATCAGCAAGGTCAGGCGCCGCGGATCTGTATGACAAGGTTTACGCGGCCGAAAGGCCCGAGCTTTTTTTCAAATCGATGCCGCACCGGGTTGCAGGGCACAATCAACCGGTATTTATACGGCGCGACTCGACCTGGAATGTTCCAGAACCCGAACTGGCTTTATTTATCAACTCCAAAGGAAACATACAAGGGTATACTGTTGGAAATGACATGAGTTCGCGCAGTATCGAGGGCGAAAATGCCTTATACCTGCCGCAAGCCAAGATATTTGAGCGGAGCGCCGCGCTGGGGCCTTGCTTGTATGTGCCGGAGCAACCCATCCCTGCTGATACATCGATAAAAATGAGCATCCACAGGAATGGGCAGCAGATGTACGATGATGAAACTAATATTGGACGCATGAAAAGGTCATTAACCGAATTAGCAGGGTACCTTTATCGCGAATGTGATTTCCGCGAAGGATGTTTCCTGATGACTGGTACCTGCCTTGTGCCCCCTAATGATTTTACGCTGCATCCCGGAGATGTTGTATCCATCAGCATTGACCCAATCGGCCAATTAATCAATACCGTAAGCTATAAACCCGAAATTAAATCCTGAAATAATGAAAAAACAGTTTTCAGCATTCTTATTGCTATCCTCACTTGCGTTTTCTGTAGCCGCCCAGCAGAAATTTGACGGTTTGAATATGAATATGGGCAATATTTACCGCATGTCGGATGCAAAAACACGTTCCATAAGCCCCGAAAATTTTAATGGCGAAAAAGGCAAAGGTGGTATGGCTACAACAGGCACTGGTGCCGGACCATCGCGCGAACTGGGGCAAAAGTGGAAAGTAAGCCCCAGTGTGGTCATAAAAAAGCATACCACATATACCGTTGCCGAGATCGATGGACCGGGCGCTATACAACATATCTGGATGACACCGACGGGCAACTGGCGCTATTCCATTTTGCGGTTTTACTGGGACGATGAAACTACTCCCTCGGTAGAAGCGCCTGTTGGCGATTTCTTTTGCATGGGATGGGGGAAGTTTGCACCGGTCACTTCGCTGGCGGTGGTGGTTAATCCCGGGAGCGGGTTAAATTGTTACTGGCCTATGCCGTTTCATAAAAAATGCAGGATCACCATGGAAAATATTGACGACCGCGATATGGTGTTGTATTACCAGGTAGATTACACTTTAACGGATGTGCCGAAAGATGCGGGATACTTTCACGCCCAATTCAGACGAGTAAACCCGTTGCCTTTTAAAAAGGATTATGTTTTGGTAGATAGCATCAGGGGTAAAGGACAATATGTGGGGACCTATATGGCCTACGGTTCGAACAAGAATGGATGGTGGGGCGAAGGCGAGATTAAATTTTTTATGGATGGCGATACGGAGTTCCCAACAATAGCAGGGACGGGTACAGAAGATTATTTCAACGGGGCGTATGATTTTGATTCACAAACAAAAAATAAAGCTGGGGTAGAGGAGAGCCATTATACCGAGTTTAGCGGCCCTTATACCGGGCTGCCGCAAGTGATACGTGGTGACGGGCATTATGACATAGCCGAGCGTTTTGGATTGTACAGGTGGCACATAATGGACCCTGTACGTTTTGATAAGGATCTTAAAGTGACCATACAGGACCTTGGCTGGCATAGCGATGGAAGATACATGCCCCTGCAGGATGATATAGCATCGGTTGTATACTGGTACCAAAGCGAGCCGCATAATCCTTTCCCAAAATTGCCTGCCAAAGATCAGCTTGAAGTAAATTGATATCACGATGAAGCTAAAGTTGATAATTGCTCTTTTGGGTTCTGCTGCTTTCTTATACGCCTGTCAATCCGGGAAAGACAGCGGGCAGGAGGAAAATTTTAAGAAAGGAACATTTGGTTACGATCTGAATTTCCTTCAAAAGAACGATAGTGTTATCGTTCTTCAGAGCGAAGACGGCCTGGCAAAGGCAATTATCTCACCCAAATACCAGGGGAAAGTTTTTACTTCGACAGCAAATGGCGATACCGGAAACAGTTTCGGATGGATAAACTATAAGGCATTCAGCAATAAAATTGATCCGCATATGAATGCTTATGGTGGTGAAGACCGGCTTTGGCTTGGACCTGAAGGAAGCAAATTTGCGCTTTTCTTTAAACCGGGCACCAAAATGGAATTTGCCAACTGGCATACGCCGGCTCCTTTTGACCACGAGAGCTGGAGCCTTGTTAATAAAGACAGCAAACGGGTTACTCTGAGCAAAAACATGTCCCTGCTGAACTATGCAGGCACAAAACTCGACCTGAAAGTTGAAAGAAGTATCAGTTTACTCGGCCAGGCTGATATCCAGAAGTTTTTAGATGTTCAGCCCGATAGCACCATTAAGTCCGTTGGTATCAGAACGGACAATTCAATTCTCAATACGGGGTCCGCAGCCTGGACCGCCAAAACTGGTGCGCCCTGCTTGTGGAACCTGGATATGTTCAACCCATCGTCGGACGCGGTGATCGTGATGCCTTATCAGGACGGAAAAGGAAAAGTTGCGACAACCGATTACTTTGGCCAGATACCCCCGGATAGGGTTAACTATGATCAATCACCATTGTATTTTAAAGCTGACGGCAAGTCGCGCGGAAAGCTGGGAATGCCGGCAAATCGCACGAAGGGTTTCGCGGGGAGTTACGATGCAGCTAATAATGTGCTGACCATTATCTTGTTTGATGTGGACGCAAAAGCTACTTATCTGAACCAGGAATGGCGCACAGATAAAGATCCATTGGTTGGTGACGCGGCGAACGCCTATAATGATGGCCCGCTGGCTGACGGATCGCAAATGGGACCGTTTTATGAACTCGAAAGCGTCTCGCCGGCTGCGTTTCTGAAACCGGGCGAAAAGTTAACGCATCAGCACTGTGTGTTCCATTTCACGGGCAGCAAAACCAGCATGGATAAGATAGCCATAAAAACGCTTGGCGTAAGCCTGGATGCTATGAGGTTTGCTTTTTTATTCCCCGTTAAGCCTGATGGTAAACTTGAAATTATAGGAACAAAAAAACGCCGGTGAATGTCCGGCGTTTTAAAAAAAAACTAAAATATAATCACTTATTGATTGTGCTTTGTTTAGGCCTGTGCGTGCTGGCATATACTATTCAGCGCCTGTTTGGTTAAAGGCTTGCTGATAAATGAATTTACGCAGCCGTATTTGGTTGATCTTTCCTTGTCTGACTCCCTTACAGAGGAGGTCATTACGTACAGGTCGACATGTTTATCTAAACTGTTTTGGAGTTTATCGAATTTTTCGAGGAATTCCCATCCGCTGAAATCCGGCATCGTCAGGTCCAGGAATATCACATCCGGCAGTTTTTTGGCCTCACCTTTATTTTCCTCCATATATTCAATGATCATACTGCCATCGAAAGTATAGGTGGCTTGTTCGCATACTTCATTTTTATAAAGCATGGTCCTCATGATATAATGATCGATCGGGTTATCGTCGATTAAAACAACTTTACACATGGTTTTAATAGGTTAAAAATCAAATACCGGTTAAGCGCCAATACTTGATGTATTAACCATAATGCAAACACTATACCATGGAGTAACAGAACCTATTCCTTAGCCCGCCGTATAAACAATAAGAATAAAAATAATTCTTTAATGCATCCGCAGATTACCGCTGTTATAAACAGCACACGTCAGTACACCACAATACCTGATGATATTGCTCAAAGCAATGCCGAAAGGGTATTAAATTATATCGATGACATCAACCTGGAAAAGAATATCCGTTTCAGGCCCACATCAGCGGGCAGCCTTTTCATGGCATGGATTATAGGCGAATGGGAGTATGATATGGAATGTGTAAAAAATGGATATATTATTTACACGTTTACAAAAGATGGGTATCAGAAGGCGAGCGGGTGCGAACTTTTTGATGATTTTATTCCACAGTTTGAGAAATATTTGCTGATGCTGTAAAGGGTGCCACCCTTAATGAGGGGCGCGGATCCTCGTTAGTAATATACATATCCGGCTGGCCGATGTACTCGGCGTACCATTGCAGCGCCGATGCCACCAATGGCCTTAAATAATCCTTAATATTTACCGTTTCGAACACAATGTGCCCATTCTGGTACCTGCTGTAGAATTGCAGTTCCATGGGATCGGGCTCAAAAGCTATTTCTTCAAGCCGCCGTATGCTGATCCGGAGCATAGATTTTACATCGCGTATCATATCGCCGGCATCGGTGTGAATAATATAAAAGTTTGTGGATATCATTAGTCTATTATTTCTTATTAACACTTGTCAAAAAATGTACCATATTATCCCCGTTTTACTAACAGCATCGTCGCCAAAGAGGGGTTATCAACAGATTTCATAAAATTCTGTGGCTAAGAGTATCAGGTATATTATATAAAGTAAAAAAGGTTAGCCACCCGGCTATTTTTCCGATTAACGCGAGGCCTGATTTCCGGCTTGTTTTTTTTATAGAATCGAATTTTAAATTGGGCCGGAATTTCAATAAAATGTTGATAAACAATCTCTTCAATATTTGTATTTGTGAAGTTTAACTATTATGTTTAATTGAAAATTACCTGTGAGGAAAGAAAAAATACTGTTATGCCTAAGCAGCTTATCCTGTTTGAGAGAATATCAATAACGGTTTATCAGCTAAAAGCTCGCAGATTGTAACCTGAATATCCATTTTATACCACTTTTTATCACTGTCTTGCGTTTGCAGCGATATTCTTTTTTTAAAAAAAAAATATTGAAACAAAACCCAATTTGGTGCGTCTTAAACTATTATAAATCAATACAATGGTCAATCCTGTTAAATATCAATTTGAAGCAGCAGAGGGTGAGCGCGAAATCACCATCGAGCCTGTTTACGAAGAGATAACAGGCGGCGACTTATTTCCTACAGGCCGCTATATCCTAAGCGACGCTAACGGCGATACGGGTGAAATACGCTTTGACGGAGAATTGTTTGAATGGGAATGGAATGGCGCCCGGCCGCTCGACTCCGAAAGTATATCCCGTATCAGGCGGTTTATACAAGAATATAACGAGCCCGAACTCGCGGGCTACCTCGACTAATCGCCATTATTCACTATTCAGCATTTTTGAGTACTTTTTAATTATTTTTAAAAAGTATCGCATTTCACTTGTAAAATTAAAATAGTATTTGCACATTGTGGTCATTATAAACTGACCCACAACTATGGCTGAAGCTTCACCGAGATTTTTATCGCTCGATGTTTTTCGTGGAATGACTATCTGTTTCATGATTATTGTAAATAATCCCGGAGGCGAGTCATTTTGGCCGCTTAACCACGCGCACTGGAACGGCTTTACGCCTACCGACCTTGTATTTCCCTCATTCCTGTTTGCTGTAGGCAACGCCATGAGCTTTGCGATGAAGAAATATGCGCAAATTGGCGACGGTGCTGTTTTGGCGAAAATTTTTAAACGAACCGTATTGATATTCCTGATAGGATACCTGATGTATTGGTTCCCGTTCTTCGATATTCACAATGGACACTGGGATCTCAGGCCGATAAGCCATACCCGCATACTGGGCGTTTTACAGCGCATTGCTTTGTGTTACTGCTTTGCATCGCTGATGGTTCATTACTTATCGAAAAACACCGTAATTATACTCTCCGCTTTGTTTTTAGTTGGCTATTGGGTCATCCTGCTGGTATTTGGCGATCCGGCTAACCCATTAGGCATGCTGACCAATGCCGGGACTTACCTGGATAAGGCTTTATTCGGTGATAATCACCTGTATCATGGCGAAGGCGTGGCATTTGATCCGGAAGGTTTGCTGAGTACTATACCCTCTATAGTCAACGTGATCATCGGTTATTATGCCGGTAAATTCATCCAGGAAAAAGGTAAAAATTATGAAACAGTTGCCAGGCTGATGATCTTCGGTACTTTGTTTATATTCATCGCCATTTGCTGGGATTCTTTCTTCCCGATCAATAAAAAGCTTTGGACAAGCTCTTTTGTGTTCATCACAACCGGTATCGACCTGGTGCTCATTTCGTTCCTCATTTATATAGTGGAGATCTTGAAATGGAACAAAGCCAACTGGACGAATTTCTTTACCATTGTAGGTAAAAATCCTTTATTTATTTACATCACATCGGAAATCTTGTTAATCATACTATCGTGGATCGTGCTGGGCGGAAAAGGCATTCCGCAACACGCGGCCAATTTCTGGCAGTATATAGCGCCCGGAAAATGGGGTTCGCTGTTCTTCGCCGTCAGCTTTATGCTGCTTTGCTGGCTGGTGGGTTACTTCCTCGACAGGAAGAAAATTTACATTCGGGTCTAACTAACCAATATAAATCAACTAAATCTATCAATCTCACGAAAAGGCCCCATTGGGGCCTTTTTTATTAGAAGGCAACTGCCGGTTACTTAAACCCGTACGTTTAAATATAACTGGCGTCGCCTGAAACTAAATACGGTTTTAATCATTATATTATACCATCCTTTCAGCTCCCGAATTTATGCCCTATATAGCAGCAATATCTAAAATAGACCTACCCTGTAAAACTGATCAGAAAGAAGTGAAGGAACAGGCCAGGATAGCCTTCACGTCCCGGTCGCCGCACATGGAGCGGTTGATGGATGTATTTGATAACACACAGATCATTACCCGTAATTTTTGTAAGCCGCTTACCTATTATACCGGTCCGTCGACCTTTGAGGATAGAAATAATGCCTACCTGGAAGCCTCGCTGAAATGGTCGGTAGAAGCGATTGAGCAGTGTATTGCGCGAGCAAACATTGTAAAAGAAGATATTACGGACATTGTATTTGTTTCAACCACTGGCCTGGCTACGCCAAGTATGGACGCGCTTATTATTAATCAAATGCGATTGGATCCGCACATTAACCGGCTGCCCATATTCGGGCTTGGCTGTGCAGGCGGGGTGTCGGGTATGGCTAAGGCAAACGCCATGGCTACAGCAAATCCCGATGCTATTGTATTATTGGTCGCCGTAGAATTATGCTCGCTTACAGTTTTAAGAGACGACTATAGTACCAGCAATTTTGTTGGATCAAGCTTATTTTCCGATGGCATCGCGGCCTGTTTAGTGATGGGTGATAACCGAAGCGGCGATAAAAGGGTAAAATACAAGACCGCCAGCAGCAAGTTGTATTACGACTCGCTCGAAGTAATGGGATGGGATTTTACCAATAATGGCTTCAAGGTGCTTTTTTCAAAAGATATTCCCGAGTTTATTAATAATAACGTGCGGAATGATATCACAGGTTTTTTGTCAAAAGAGGGAATGACATTACTTGATATTAAAAATTTCATTTTTCACCCGGGCGGCAAGAAAGTTCTCGAGGCTTATGCCGGCGCATTGGAAGTTGAAGGCGACTTTCTGAAGAACTCGCGCGTGGTGATGAACAACTATGGTAATATGTCGAGCGTTACGGTGCTGTACGTGTTGGAAAAATTCATCAATGAAGGGTTTGAGGATGGATATGGTTTGATGATGGCTATGGGGCCGGGTTTTTCGAGCGAGATGGTTCTTTTAGAGATGAAGAATTAAGTCCGAAAGTCCGCGTAAGTCGGAAAGTCCGAAAGAAAGTTTACAGTTAAATTTAAAAACCATTTAAAATACGTCTTCCGGAAAAAGACATGACTTTCATCTTATACATATCGCTGCTCATCGTTTTGCGCCTCACCGAACTTTACATTTCAGCGCGGAATGAGAAATGGCTGTTATCCCAGGGCGCTGTTGAATACGGCAGGGGGCATTACCCGTTCGTGGTTGCGCTGCATACCTGTTTTATAATTTCGCTTGTTGCTGAATATTCTTTAAATGACGCTCGGCACCCGTTAAACTATATTTTTTTAAGCCTGGTTATCCTGGTGCTTTTATTTAAATGGTGGCTCATGAGTTCGCTGGGGAAATACTGGAATACGCGTATTTACAGGATTCCGGGGAGTCTGGCCGTAAAAAAAGGACCGTACAAGTTTATCAGGCATCCCAATTATGTGGACGTGGTTTGCGAAATAGCAATTATCCCGCTGGTATTTCACTTGTATTATACGGCTCTGATTTTTTCGGCATTGAATGCTATTATGCTGACAGTCAGGATAAAAGAGGAGAACAAGGTTTGGGCGGACTAAACAAAAAAATCCCCGGCCATTCACTACCGGGGATTTAACCATTCTTCAAACCAATTAAAAAGTATTAATCTCTTATTTATTAACCACGTACTTGTACGCACCTAAAGCGGAGAAGGTTATAATTTTCTTAAATTATTTTTCAAACGAATATCGAAGTGACTTATTGGCTGATTTGCAATTAGTTACGAAATTAGGCTCTAATCAAGAATAGAATTTTTGTAATTTTACAATCATAAAGTACTTTACTTTTTTCGCCGAAAATGCTCGAGAAATTTCCCGGAATGTTAGGATATGGAGGGATAATAGCCATTCATGCAGATTGGCCTATTTATCCGACTGGTATTGGTTGGGAAATAGCGCTTAAATCATTAGGAAACTTTCCACAGGGCTCAAGGTTTTATGAAGTAGATGATATTGATAGATGCAAGTTATTAACAAACGAGGAACTTAAGCCCAATGTAGACTATTATCATGAAAAACATTATCATTTGGCTATTTGGCACAGCGACTTAATAGAATTAAAAAAGCAAGGGCTGATAGAAGGCATAGTTGAGCAGTCTGACCATGAATTTGAACTCGAAAAATTCGAAAAATTCAAGAAGTACTTGGAGGGGAATCTTAAAGAAGATAATGATGGCAACATAATTTTACATACGAAGGATGAGAAAGGCAAACTTCATGAAGTAAAATATTATAAGCCGTTGCTGGAAGAAGAGGAAGAAGAGGAATTAGCATTCAAAAATTGTGTAAGCTTATCCGATAGCATAACTTTAACATCGGAGGGTTTAAATAAATTAGCTGAACTAGCTCAAGGGATTGATTATTCCCAAAACTTAAAAATTTTGATTGAACCTTTACTAAGTATTCAAAGATATGACACCGCTATACGAGATGCATCTTTATTAATTGAAACAAATATTAAGACATTTTATAAGTCAAATCTTTTTGGACAGAAATTGATTGACTTTCATATCGAAGATATTATTAGAAATAATGACAATTTTAATTCGGCCGCTATAAAATGTTATAGAGGGGAATTGAGAACGATTTTTAGATACATTCGAAATGATTTTGCACATAATTTCAAAGTAATATCTGAGACACAGTGCAAAGTTATTTTAAAAAGGATAAACGATACATTGATCGAGTTTAATGAAGTTATTAATGCTTATTACAAATAAACTTCGTGACGCTTTTTAAATAAATTGCAGGAACCTATCTTAATATCTTTTTCATTTTTTACTTTTTACTTTTGATTTTTAGTGATATATTTGCGCCTCTTTTAGGAGAATACACAATGAAGAAAGACCTGCATCCAAAGAATTATAGATTAGTTGTTTTTAAAGACATGTCAAACGATTATGCCTTTTTAACGAAATCATGCATTGATACCCGCGAAACCGTAAAATGGGAAGATGGCAACGAATACCCGCTTGTAAAGCTGGAAATTTCGCATACTTCGCACCCATTCTATACCGGTAAGATGAAGCTGGTAGACACTGCAGGACGTATCGATAAGTTCCGCACCCGTTACAACAAAAAGTAATTTGGTGTTTCTGATAAATTATTTGAAGGTCTCCCGGTACATCGGGGGACTTTTTTTATTTTTGCGCCATGGCAATCATTCTTTTTGACGATAACGCACATCAAACGCTGCTGCCCCTAACGTTTACACGCCCTGTAGCTGATCTGCGCGTCGGTATCCTGACGATAGCCGGGAAGTGGGGTAAGTACCTTGACCTGGAGTTTTCTTATCACACGCAGCCTTATTTAAGCGCCAAGTTCCCTGTTACAATTGAAGAAAAGAATTTGTTTATCAATGGTGCGGTTTGCCCGGATGAACAATTGCTGGAGGCCATTTATAACTTACATGGAAGCGAGGCCTTAAAATGCAATGGTAAACTGATCGCAGTAAAATTAAATGAAAGTGATGCCAAAACGTTTGACCCCAACGGGAAATTTGATCGCGAGGTGGATTATGCAGGCTCACCCGAGATGATAACTTATCCGGAAGACATCTTCAGGAAAAATGATAGTGAGCTTCGTAAGGACTTCAAACTGCTGACTAAAGGTCGCAAAAGCGCGTCTATCAATAACAACAATGTGATCATCGGCGAGGATTTTTTCGCCGAAGAAGGCGCCATTGCCGATTGCTCAACCTTTAGTACGCTCAACGGGCCCATTTACCTGGCTGCTAAAAGCGAGGTATGGGAAGGCACGCACGTAAGGGGTGGCTTTGCGTTGCATAGCCATTCGCAGGTGAAAATGGGTACCAAAATATATGGAGCTACTACCGTTGGTCCGTATTGCCGGGTTGGGGGAGAGATCAATAACGCGGTGATCTGGGGATATTCGAACAAAGGACATGAGGGCTACCTGGGCAACGCGGTGTTAGGCGAGTGGTGTAATATTGGCGCCGACAGTAATAACTCTAACCTGAAAAACAATTATGCCGAGGTAAAATTGTGGGATTATAACACGGAGCGGTTCCGCAGGACTGGCATGCAATTTTGTGGTCTCATCATGGCCGATCATACCAAATGTGCTATCAACACGATGTTTAACACAGGTACTGTAGCTGGCGTGGGAGCAAATATATTCGGAGCGGGTTTCCCAAGGAATTTTATTCCTGATTTTTCATGGGGCGGGCCCCAGGGTTATGAGATATATACCTTGAAAAAGATGTTTGAAACTACCGAGAAGGTTTTTGCCAGACGTGACCACCGGAAATTTAATCAAGCCGAACAGGATATTTTGACGAAAGTCTTTGAATTAACCGAGCCGTTCAGAAGGTTTTGATAATTATTGATTTACTGAATTATTGATTTATTGAATCAGTACATTAATGATCTGTAAGAAATAATAACCAATTAGAATACGCTATAATGCAGCCACATAAAAAACCAATCAGTAATTCAATAAATCGATAATTCAATAATTAAATATCCATGAGAAAGAAAATTGTCGCCGGTAACTGGAAAATGAATATGGACTACGAAGAAGGTTTATCCCTGTTTTCGGAAGTCGTTAATATGGTTCATGATGAAGTGACAGGCAAACAGCATGTTGTGGTATGCAGCCCCTTCATCCACCTGCATAGCCTGGTGCAAATGGCGAAGGGAAACCAAAGGGTTTCTATAGGGGCCCAGAATGCGCATCAAGCCGAATCCGGTGCTTATACCGGTGAAATTTCCGCTAAAATGATCCATTCTACCGGTGCTGAATACGTTATACTGGGCCACTCCGAGCGCCGACAATATTTTGGTGAGACGAACGAGTTGCTGGCTAAAAAGACAGATACTGCGCTTAATAACTCGCTGAAACCTATTTTCTGCATTGGCGAAACGTTACAGGAGCGTGAAGCCAATAAGCACTTCGGCATCATAAAAACTCAATTGGAAGAAGGTGTTTTCCATTTAGATGCGACACAATTTGCGCAGGTAGTTTTGGCGTATGAGCCGGTTTGGGCCATTGGCACCGGCGTTACGGCTTCTTCGGCGCAGGCGCAGGAAATACATGTTTTTATCCGCAACGAGATAGCATCTAAATACGGGCAGCAAGTTGCCGATAATACTACTATCCTTTACGGTGGCAGCTGCAATCCCAAAAATGCCGGCGACCTGTTCGCGCAACCTGATATTGACGGCGGCCTGATAGGCGGCGCGTCGCTCAAATCGCGTGATTTTGTAGATATAGCGAAGGTTTTTAACTGAGACGTTAGATTTGAGATATGAGATTTGAGATTTTGCCGGTTGACAAAAATATAAACTCCTGCTTACTTGAGTCTCATATCTCACATCTCATATCTAACCATGAAAAAACTGCTTAAAGTCTTGATACCTCCGTTCATCGGGTTTTCGCTGTACTTTATCGCGGTGCGCTACAGTCCGTATTATTTCACACTTAAGCCCGACGAAATGGGCGACGGTAAGCTGCAAAGCTTTATGTCCTATTATCGGTATTGTGTGCCCTTACTATTCGTTGTCGGCCTTTTGACCCAACTGTTGATCTTTGTTCCGGTTTGGGATAAGGTAGTCACGAGATCCGTATCCGCGAAATGGCTCTCGTTCTTAACGTTGTGCTTTATCTGCCTGGTACTCGCCGGCGCCATAGCCTACGCCATGTGGGATACCTATTCGGTAAAACATTTGATTAAATTAAGTATCTTCATGACAGGCGTTCAAATAACCTATTGGGTAATGAATATCGTATTAATGTATATGATTGACCTCTGGCTGTATAAGCCGGCTAAAATTGCACCCGAGAAATGAATTATTACGAATTAGTTTTCACAATAGAAAACAGCGAGGACTACAAAAAGGACTTGCTTATAAATGAACTTGGAGGAATAGGCTATGATACTTTCGAAGAGACGGACGAGGGTTTTAAGGCGTATATCCCGGAGGATTTTTTCAACGAACAATCGTTGAACGACCGTTTTACAGATTATGCCTTCCCGTTCAGTTTTAGCTACGAGATAAACATGATCGAAAAGCAGAACTGGAACGAGGTATGGGAAAGCAATTTTGAGCCGATACAGATCAGGGACCAGGTGTTTGTAAGAGCCACCTTTCACGAATCACGCCCCGAATTCCCAATTGAGATCGTCATCGACCCTAAAATGGCCTTCGGCACCGGCCATCATGAAACTACTTCCATGATGATGGAGATGATGCTGGATGCCGGTGTTGCGGGAAAAAAGGTGCTGGATATGGGCTGCGGCACGGGTATATTGGCTATACTGGCCGAAAAACTTGGCGCGGTTGATGTAGCCGCTGTGGATTACGACCTGGCCTGTTATGACAGTACTACCGAAAACGCGCAACTCAATAATTGCCGGCACATAAGCGTTTTCTGCGGCTCGCAGGAGGCCATACCGCACGAAAAATTTGATTTTATCTTCGCCAACATCAACCGTAATATTTTGCTTGACCAGATGGACCGGTACGCGTGGGTGCTTAAGCCCGCTGGTGAGATGTATCTCAGCGGTTTTTATGAAACCAATGACCTCGAGATCGTCAAGCGGGAGGCGGCCAAATACAATTTGCGGTATCTTGAACACCAAAAAACCAGGGATTGGGTAGCCGTTAAATTCTCAAAATAGGCAGGTCCCCAGCCATTACTGCCTTATTGCTCAATAACGATTTGCCAAAGCTCCCGGATTTTGTGTTTCTTTGCAGTATATCTACATGAGAGTACATTTTATAGCGGTCGGCGGCAGTGCCATGCACAATATGGCTATTGCGCTGCACAAAAACGGGTTCAAGGTTACGGGTTCAGATGATGTTTTGTTTGAACCGTCGGTATCACGGCTCTCGCAATATGGTCTTTTGCCTGAGATGGAAGGCTGGTTTCCGCAGAAGATCACGAAAGATATTGACGCTATTGTACTCGGAATGCATGCGCGGGCGGACAACCCTGAATTGCTTAAAGCGCAGGAGCTGGGCCTCAAAATATATTCATATCCTGAATATATTTACGAACATTCAAAAAATAAGCTTCGGGTGGTGATAGGGGGTAGTCATGGTAAAACTACCATTACCTCGATGATATTGCACGTATTGAAAAGTGCCGGGAAAGATTTTGACTACCTGGTGGGGGCACAGTTAGAGGGTTTCGACACCATGGTAAAGCTGACGGATAAGGCTCCGTTGATCGCGATCGAAGGCGATGAGTACCTGGCGTCGGCTATTGACAGGCGGCCCAAATTCCATCTGTATAAAGCCAATATAGGCGTTATCAGCGGGATCGCGTGGGATCACATCAATGTGTTCCCCACATTCGATAACTATGTTGAGCAATTCGGGTTATTTATCGGGACCATTCAGCCCGGTGGTAAATTGATCTATAGCGAAACCGACAGTGTTTTAAATGAATTGGTGAAATTGAATGAGTCGGCGGTAGAAAAAATACCTTATAGTTTGCCGGCTTATAATATTAAATATGGGGTTACCAATATCATAGTTGATCATAAAGAATACCCTTTGCAGGTGTTCGGTGAGCACAACCTGCTGAATGCGGAGGCTGCCCGTTTGGTTTGTAAAAATCTGGGTATAAATACTATCGATTTTTATACCTATTTAGGTTCATTTAAAGGCGCTGCAAGACGACTGGAACTGGTTGGAAAAAATGAAAACGCGAGCTTTTTTAAAGATTTTGCGCATTCTCCATCAAAATTGCAGGCAACAATTCACGCGGTGAGAGCTCAATTTCCTGATAGAAAGCTGGTTGCCTGCATCGAGCTGCATACTTTCAGCAGCCTGGATAGAAATTTTCTCGCCCAATATTCAGGTACAATGGACGAGGCCGATACCGCAATCGTTTTTATCGACAGGAAGACCTTTGAACATAAGAAAATGACCCCATATGGTGCAGAAACGGTAAAAATGGCGTTTTCACGAGAGGATATCCTGTTCTTTAATGAGTCCGAAGAGCTCAAGAAATACCTTGAAAATATAAATATGAAGAACAAAAATCTGCTGATGATGAGCTCCGGAAACTTTGGAGGAATAGACCTGAAGTCGCTTTGTGTAAAAATATTATAAAAATTATAAATAATATTTGCGGTATTGATATTTTTCGTAACTTTATTAACTACAGAGAAACCTTGTCAAAATAAAAATTAGATGAAAGCACTCGGAAAAAAAATCAGGTTATTGCGCCATCAAAAAGGATGGAGCCAGGAAGATGTGGCGAAGAAGCTCGACATTTCTATTCCTGCGTTTTCCAAAATAGAAACCGGTATCACAGATATTAACTTATCGCGCCTGGAGCAAATCGCCGTGTTGTTCGATATGACTGTAGTACAATTACTTACATTCAGCGACTCCGAGCAGGACCAAAAATTCGTAAACGAACTGGAGACGGTTAATAAGAAGCTATTGGACCGTGAATCAGAAGTGATCGATTTGCAAAAGAAAGTTATCGAACTGTTTGAAGAACTGCGTCACGCGAAGATTACGGCATAATATCAGAATTATACTCTTCTTTCAATTAAAAATATATCGCATGGTAACGTGTTTTTTCCCGAACACGCCCCCCATCGCGTGATGCAACGCGATCATCTTATCATTAAAATCACCCACCCACGATAATTCCAGCTCACTATATTGATTTAGCGGCAGCGCGTATTCCCCGATCTTGATAAACATCCCTGACTCAAGGCCGTGTTTCTGAAATTTTTGTTTGGTACCCATCACAATGGCCCGCATACGTGAGGCACCTTTCCAGCGGTGATATACAAATTTTAGTTTGCCGATAAGGTTAAGTTTGCCGTTAATGCCCTTGATCATCTGGTTCGCGTCGGGCAAAATGATCACGAAAGATGCCGGCTCATTATTTACATAGGCAAACCATATCAGGTTTTCATCCATTAATGGTTTCATCTTCCTGAAACTTTCCATGATAGTGGCGTGAGTTATAGGGACAAAATTTTCGAAGTCGCGCCAGGCATCGTTGTATATCTCGATAAAATCAGCAGCGAAGCTTTCTATTTTGTTGGCTTCGAGATGTTTGAACGCGTAACCGGGTTTTTGAACTACCCATGCAGCGATCTTTCTAAACCTTTCAGGAAAGGGTTTGATGATATCAACGTGATTTGTGATCTGCTCATACAGCGTTTTAAAGCCATAATCGTCAAAGAATTTTTTATAATAGGCATGATTATAATTCATGCCGTAGGAGGGCGGCACAAACCCGTCGACCAGGAGGCCCCAAAAATTATCGTTTTCACCAAAGTTGATCGGGCCGTCCATGGCCTGCATGCCGTTGGCTTTTAGCCATGCCCTGGCTGTATCAAAAAGTGTGAAGGCAACCTTTACATCGTTTACACACTCAAAGAAACCCATCCCGCCGGTGGGCTGCTCATAATTATAAGCCTTCTTATCATTGATGAAGGCGGCTACACGGCCTGCGAGATTTCCATTTTCATCCGTCAATATCCATCTTGCACATTTACCATGCTGGTGAAAATTGTTTTTTTGCGGGTCGAAAACAGCTTCGATATCATTGTCGAGCGGGCATATCCAGTTAGGATCGCCTTTATAAAGCACGCGTGCCACATCAAGAAAATCCTTCCGCGTTTTTTTATCGTTAACCTCAGTTATTCTCATCCGCTTGGGGGTCAGTATACAAAAAAGCATCCAGCGCTTGAGTCTGAATGCTTTTCGATCTGTATGTATAGTTAAAAAATGGTATCAGTATCAATAATCATCATCGTCTTCGTATCCTTCAAAATTCTCGAACCTGCCCAGATCATCTAAAGGAATATCAAAATCCTCGTCGTCGTCATCGTCAATGATCCGCTTTTTTGCAGGTATATCGATGGGATTTTCATCCGGTTTCTTTGCGCCTGTGCTCCTGGCACTCGTATCTTTCTTAAGCGGTTTCTTTGGCGTTCCCATTGCGGCGAAATTATAAACTATGTATCAGTATAAATTTAAATAGGGTTAATTGCAATATTTAGCTACGCGTTGTTTTTGCTATTCCAAAAATAATTAAAATCATTTTCAAAGAAAATACATTTAAAAATTATTCTGACTGCTCGCCGATGGTAGACGCGTTGTCAGTAAACTCTTTGATCTGGGGTAGTTCGCTCAGGCTGTTTATGCCAAAGTAATCCATGAACTGCTGGCTGGGGCTGTAAAGGATCGGCCGTCCTACGGTATCCGACTTGCCTGCGATGGTGATCAGGTCTTTTTCCAGCAGTTTTTGGATCGAGTATTCACTGTTCACCCCACGTATCTGCTCTATTTCCAGTTTGGTCACCGGCTGCTTGTACGCGATGATGGCTAATGTCTCCAAAGCGGCGGGGCTCAGCTTCTTTTTAGAACGTTGTACCTGCAGCAGGTTGACTACCGCATGATATTCCTTTTTGGTGAGGAACTGGTAGCCGTTGGCCACATGTACTAATTCAATTGCCAGTCTTTCGTCCCGGTATTTTTCCCGGATATGATCGAGGCAGGTGTTCACCTCGTCCCGCGTAAAATCACGCTCAAAAACCGACTGCAGGCAGTAGATGATCTCCTCAACCCGGATGCTTTGTTCCGATGAAAAGATCAGCGCCTCAATATATAACTCGGTTTGCTGCATGAACGCTCAGGTAATTTTGCTATTCCAAATATGCAAAAAGAATCGGTCAATACCGAAGCCGGTAAAAATTGGCCCGGACTTATGTGCAATTGGGGAAAATATTGGGGAAAATGGGGAAAATGGAAATGAACAATTGGGGAAAATTTCGTCGGAAAGCGGAAAAAATTTCCACAAACAATTAGTTTATATAATAAAAGTTAAGGGTTTATATACTCAGAAGCACATTTTGGCATAATGGCATAACATTTGGATACATTATTACGACCCCCAAAAAGGGCTGTTTTTCATAGGTAGATGTAGAGGCCGGAAACTGCGAGAGTAACCGGCCTTTCTTTTTTAACGAAAATCAGCTTTACTTAATAGTTTATTACCTGCTCCTCGATCCGCACAGGTACCTCACGCCACTCATATTTCTGATTACGTAGCTGCGGCTCAAAGCCCGCTTCAATAATAGAGTTTTGAATCCCTTTTGCTGTGAAGCGGTGCGGTGCGCCTGCCGCGGATACTACGTTCTCCTCGATCATGATCGAACCGAAATCGTTGGCGCCGGCATGCAGGCATATTTGAGCCACCTGTTTACCGACCGTGAGCCACGAGGCCTGGATATTTTTGATATTGGGCAGCATGATACGACTGAGCGCGATCATGCGGATGTATTCGTCTCCGGAGACGTTATTGGTAATGCCGCGAACTTTGCGCAGTAGTGTGCCATCGTCCTGGAATGGCCAGGGGATGAACGCAACGAAACCGTAGTGACCGTCCGGCTTTTCCGATTGTACCTCACGTATCCAAACCAAATGCTCAAAACGTTCCTCTATCGTTTCTACATGCCCGAACATCATGGTAGCCGAAGTAGGTAAATTGAGCTGATGCGCGGCCCGCATCACGTCCAGCCACTCTTTACCGCCGCACTTGCCTTTGGATATCAGCCGGCGCACGCGGTCGTTCAGTATTTCCGCGCCGGCGCCGGGTAATGAATCCAGGCCTGCGGCTTTCAGTTCGCGCAGCACATCGATGTGAGCCATGCCTTCCAGTTTAGCAACGTGCGCTATTTCCGGCGGACCTAATGAGTGCAGCTTTAAGTTTGGATATAGTTCCTTCAATTGCCTGAACAGGTCGGCATAAAACTTCAGACCTAAATCAGGGTGATGCCCACCTTGCAATAGCAGTTGATCGCCGCCATAACGAAAGGTTTCCTCTATCTTTTGCTTGTAGGTTTCTATGTCCGTGATATAGCTGTCTTCGTGCCCCGGCCGGCGGAAGAAATTACAGAACTTGCAGTTGGCGATGCAAACGTTGGTGGTATTCACATTCCGGTCTATCTGCCAGGTAACCTTGCCATGCGGCACCTGCTTTTTGCGCAGCTCGTTAGCCACGAACATAAGCTCGGCAGTAGGGGCATGATGGTAAAGATGCACGCCTTCTTCTATCGATAGAAAATCAAAATTCAAAGCGCGCTGCAGCAGACCGGCGTTGTTCATAGAGCAAAGATACGGAGTTAGAGGTGAAAGGTGAAAGCGGAAAGGTTTAAGGTAAGGAAAGTGGGAGTTTTTACAGGTAATCGACAAATTGGAAGTTCGATTTTACAGTTGAATTTTGTAGTTGTATGAGGTTAATTCAAAAATCTACAAGTTTATTTTTACTTCTTAATTGAAAATATCTGATCCAACCACCTAATAGTCCAAAACTCACACCTATCGGTAAGATCATCAAAGGCATTTGGGTAAAATAAAACCCTATAATTACCAATGCTGTGAGCGTACTTAAAATATATAGTGATCGTTTTCTCGCGAACGTAGATTCCAACTGAATGATTTTCGCGTTATTTTGAATATTATAAGCCTCTACATTTAATTGAAAATCTGCCAACAGTGCTCTAAAGGAGTCTTGGTTGCAAAAATTATTATTGGCTCCTAAAATAAATTTCGTGCCATCTTTAAATCCCAAACTTAAAGCGATTAGATTTTTCCCATCGTGAACGTAATAATACTTTAAGTCATTGAATACCACGCGAGTTATTTCATTCAATTCAATTGTTAAATGGTCAATGTCAAGTTTTGCACTTCCCAGTCTTTTAATTCTGTGTTTGTTGAGAACGAAAAATACAACCGAGATACCTATGGTAGCTATTACTGCCAGAGCAGGAGACACTGAATTTTTTAATAATATACGAAACAGAAATAAGCCTAAACCAATAAATATGAAGGATAAACCGAATAATAAATAAATCGAACTCTCCTTTGTGTATTCAAAATTGTATTCTTTCATTTGCTGATAGGGTTACCTTATGATAAAAATACCTAAAACTTTTATATAAATTATGCATTAGGGCCTCCGATATCTATATTCCCAACATACGGGAGCTAAACAACGGCTCCGCTATCGAGTTTAAGAATCTTCGTCACACTATCCGGTATCTCATGCTGGTAATGCGTCACATAGATCATAGTCACATTACTCAATTCGCAGAGCGTATCAATGATGCTTTTAAAATGCAAAACCTGGTGCTGATCGAGGCCTTGGCAGGGCTCGTCAAAGATCAACAGGGTAGGGTTTTTGATCAGTGCACGGGCCAGCAGGCAAAGCCGCTGTGCGCTTGCGGGAATATTTTTGAGCAACTGACGGGCATACTGATCTATTTCCAAAGCTTTCATCCAGCGCAAGGCAATGGCCGACTTCTTAGCATCACTTGGCCGGAATAGCCCCACGGTATCAAAAAAACCGGATTCGATCACCTGTAAACAGCTGTTGTCCGTTGGAAAGTATTGATATAGTTCGGGCGAGATAAAACCGGTCTTGCTTTTAATATCCCAAATACTTTCCCCGCTTCCCCGTTTGCGGTCGAACAGTATAATATTATTCGCATAGGCCTGCGGGTTATCCGCATTGATCAGACTCAATAAAGTTGACTTACCGGCACCATTCGGGCCAAGCAGCGCCCAGCGTTCGCCCTGTTTGATGTGCCAGTTGACGTCTTTCAGTACTTGTTTTTCACCATACCGGATATTGATCTTATCCATTTTCACGATCCAGTCATAGACGAGGTACTCGGCCTTTATATTGAGCAATTCCGAAAGTTCGTTCCTATTGATATCATCCTTTTTATCACTGGCAAATAGCGTTGGATTGAACTGCTTTTTACCCATAACCGACATATTTCCTCCCTTCAAAACGCCAACATGCGTTATGGAACCTGGTATTTCAAAAGGCGAGGTCGCCATGATTACCGTGATACCCGACCCCGTAATGTCGCTGATGATAGTATTGAATTCAGCACGCATCTGCACATCCAGCCCCGCCAGCGGGTTGTCCAGCATGAGGATTGTTGGATTTTTCAATAGGGCCGCTGCTATCAGCAGACGCTTAGTCTCACCGTTGGATAGCTTTATGAGTTGCTTGTCGCGCAGTTGACCGAGATGCAGTTTTTCAACGGTTTTTTCAAGTGTCCAATAATGGGCTTCATGCGAATAGGGTTTGACCGAGCCTAAATATTCGTCAACCGTTAAGGCATCTTCCGAGTCGGATGAGTTATAGCGCTGCTGGTAATAAAAATCGCCGGTATTCGAAAGGTTACGGAAATGGTGCCGCGATTCTACTAGTGCGATAAGCCGGTGGAAGGTAAGGTGCGCTTCGTGCTCCGGATGCCGTTCGAGGAATTCCTCATGGAAATAATACCGGACGCTGCCCGCAGATAAATGAAATTTTCCCGCTATCACCTGCAGCAGGGCGCTTTTTCCTGTGCCGCTTTCACCTATCAGCGCCCAACACTCACCTTTATTTACACTAAAATTGAGTCCATTGAAAACAAGGACATTGCCCAATTTTAAAACAGCATCCGCTATGGAAAGCAACGGTGTATCCATAACGCCGAAATTAGGCATTCTCATGGTAAAATACCTGGAAAAAGGGCTGTGTGAAACTTTAATAAAAATATTTTGTAGTAGCTAATTATCTAACCAATTATATATGAGAAATATAAAACTAGTATTGTTCGCATTGGCTTTATTCGCACTGAGCAGTTGCTCCGTTATCACCGGGATATTCAAAGCAGGGGTAGCGGTGGGTATTATTGTTGTGGTTGTGGTTGTGGCAATCATCATCTGGATCATAGCCAAAATAGCGGGGAAATAAAAAATTATGTTAGCCTCATCCCAACCCCTCTCCAAAGGCGAAGGGCTATTTATTGCGAGCTTCAAGTCCTCTGCTTTGGAGAGGATTTAGGTGAGGCCAAAAAAACAAAAAGCTCCCTGGCTTGGCCGGGAAGCTTTTTGTTTTTGGCGCTAAGAGAAATTATTTCTTCTTAGTAGTGTCTTTCTTCATTTTAGAAGTGTCAGCCATTTTCATGGTGGAGTCCTTCTTAGAAGTGTCAGCAGCCATCTTAGCGGAGTCAGCCATTTTAGCTGAATCGGCAGCTTTAGTTGAATCAGCAGCTGATGTGCCAGATTTACCTTTGCAGGCAGCGGCAGAAACAGCAATAGCTAAAGCTAAGAAACCAATTTTGAACGAGTTTTTCATTTTAGTTTTTTTTAATAAGTGATTAATAGTTTTGCTCATTAATACCGGAAATAAAAAAAGGTAACCCATAATTTGAAAAAAATTACAGATTACCTTTCCTAAAAAGCAAAAAACTAAAAAATCAAATAGATAAACCTAAAATGATATAGTTTAAAGAATGATTATTTCTTTTTAGTAGTGTCTTTTTTAGTAGTGTCAGTAGCCATCTTAGCAGTAGTGTCTTTCTTAGCAGTATCTACAACAGTAGTTTTAGTTGAATCAACAGTTTTAGTCGAGTCAGTAGAAGAAGATGAAGAAGAACCTTTGCAAGCTGCGAAAGAAACAGCAACTACGAATGCTAAAGAAGCGATTTTGATTGAATTTTTCATGTGTGTTATATTTTATGTTTTGCCATTAATACAGCAAACCCGAAAAGGTAACCCACAATTTTTTAATAATTACATTACATCCTGGTAACCAACGGTTTTTGTTCAGCGCTAAAAGGCGACCGTTTTGAGATCACCTTAAAGCACCATTGAAAACTACAATCACTACTTTTTGCTGGTATCTTTTCTGGTGGTGTCAATTTTCGCTTTGATAGTGTCAATAGCTTTCTTTGGTGAATCCGGGGCAACTTTACCTGTTTCCTCTGGTGTGGCTTTCGGGCGGTCGCCGCAGCCCGAACAGCCGGCGGCAAAAATGCCGATCATACTGACCAGCAGGCCGGTTTTTAATGAATTTCTCATGTCAGCAATTTTTAGATTTTTGCATTGATACGGCAAAAATTAAAAAGGTAACCCGGCTGAAAAATATAATTAAAAAGGCAACCCGATTAGGGTTACCTTACTCATTTTCCGGGAATTAAAAGTCTTGTTTAGTGATGGGTAGTATCCTTTTTGGTAGTATCCGGCGTCATTTTTTGAGCGGTGTCGACAACGGTGGTTTTGGTTGAATCGGTTACTTTGGTCGTGTCGGTAGTGCTGTTTGATTTGGTCCCTTTACAGGCCGCGAAGGATAAAGCTATCAAAGCAGCTAAACCTAATTTACTGATGGTTTTCATTGGAGTGATGAATTGATTAATAATTGTTGTAAAATTGAATGTTAGATCAAGTAGGTAACCTGATACTTTTAATTTTGTTTATTTTTTTTATTATGAGTGGGTTACAATTTCGCTTAAATCGTATTAATAGTGAATAAAGAGTTTAAAACTTCGACGCCAACCGACAGCGAAATTGTTTTTGGTATTCTAAATAACTCGGAAAGTGCGATAAAACGTTTGTACGTGGCGTATTTTCCGATGGTGCTGCAACTGATCATCAATAACAACGGTACCGCAGACGATGCCAAGGATATTTACCAGGAGGCGATCATTGTTCTTTACAATAAGATAAAAAAGGGCGACTTTGAGCTGAATAGCAAACTGAAAACATTTTTATATTCAGTTTGCCGGAGACTTTGGCTTAAAAGGCTGAGCCAGATGAACCGGTACGGCGGCGATCTGCACGACTTCCAGGAATATTCGCCTGTGGAGGACGAAGTAGAGGACCAGGCCGAGCGGAACATGCAGTTTAGCAAGATGCAAAGCGCTTTGGGGATGTTGGGGGAACCCTGCAAAACTATTATCGAAGATTTTTATATTCATAACAGATCCATGCAGGATATCTGTGAGAGTTTTGGCTATACCAACGCGGATAATGCCAAAACGCAAAAATATAAATGCCTGCAAAGGCTGAAGAAATTGTTTTTTCAGCAGAAATAGGAAACAAAACATGAGAGACGAGCAACTTTTAGAAGTAATAGAACGCTACCTCAATGGCGAAATGAACGCCGATGAGCGTAAGGTGTTCGAGCAGTTTCGCATAGAAAATGCCGAAGTTGACCAGCGCGTTATTGAGCACCAGCAATTTACCGGTATGCTGAAGCAATACGGCGAACGCGTGCAACTGGAGAACAGGCTGAACGCCATTCACCAGGAGATAGATGTGCACGCTCTGACCGAGGAAGTGATCATCCATCCATCATGGATCGTACAGTTGTGGCGAGACCATCATTCCAAAATATCAGTTGCAGCTTCGATAGCGATCTTTGCGATACTGGCTACTTTGTTTGTGACGGGGAAGATGGATAATAACCATGGTTTAGAAGAGTTAAAAGGTGAAGTGCATAAATTGGGCAATACAACTAACACATTAAGTAAAAAAGTTGATGCGGCGTTAAAAAATGGCGCCCGGGTACTTCCGCAGGATAAATACAGGGGAACCGGTTTTGCCATTACCCCGAACGGAATGATCGTCACGGCTTATCATTTAATAGAAAGAGCTGATTCGGTATATGTGCAGAATGGAACCGGCGTTTTCAAGGCAAAGGTTCTTTATTCGGAGCCCCGGCATGATATTGCCATCCTGAAAATAACAGATACCACTTTTACAGGTTTGGGCGCCATACCGTACACCTTTAAAAGGGCTGAAGGAGATATTGCCGAAACAGTTTATACGTACGGATACCCTCAGGACTCACCCCGGTATGGCAGGGGTGAATTGACCTCGACAAACGGATTAAATGGTGATACCTTAGATTATGAAATATCGGTACCGATAAATCCAGGCAACAGTGGCGGCCCCCTTCTTGATGGCAAGGGCAACGTGATCGGTATTGTGAAAGCAAGGGAGAATGGCTTAGAGGGGGTGAATTTCGCCTTGAAATCGAGCTACCTGTTAAATGCGATACAAAATATTCCGGCTGATTCGTTGACGAAGAAACCGGTATTGAATACAAAAAACACCCTCACGGGCCTGTCAACGGTTCAACAGATCAAAAAGCTGAAGAACTATGTGTTCATGGTAAAAGTATATTAAAAATAAAAGCGATTTGATAATACAAATAAAGAAGCTCCGGGAACGGGGCTTTTTTGTTTGTCTGAATCACAGATTTAAGCGGATTTATATGATTGCACTGATTTTATTTGCACATCCGCACATCCGCACATCCGCACATTTGCATATCACCTATCCACTTCCCCCAAAACAAAATCAATAGATCCAATAATAGCGATGAGGTCGGCGATCATGACGCCGCGGGATATTTCGGGCAGTACGGAAAGGTTGCAGAAGCTTGGTCCGCGTGCTTTTACACGAAAGGGAACCTCGGTATCGGCGAGTCTTAAATTACCATCTTTGTCGGTCTCTCGCTTTTTGTCGTGGATAAAGTAAAAGCCAAGCTCGCCTTTGGCGCCTTCGCCGCGGAAATAGAAATCCTGGGGTTTTGGGGTCAGTTTGCGCGGCATTTTGGCGCGCGGATCAAATTCAGGCGTGCGTTTCAGTTCCTTTTGCAGCCTGTCAAGGCATTGTTCTATGATGCGTATTGATTGGTCGATCTCGTCCACACGTACTTTGTACCTGTCCCAGCAATCGCCAACGGTACCCACCATACCCGTGCCTATAGGCACTTCAAAATCAAGTTCGGGGTAAACAGAGTAACCGTCGATCCGGCGCAGGTCCCATTTCAGACCCGATCCGCGAAGCATCGGGCCCGAGCAGCCATAGTTAATGGCCACATCCATAGGTAGTACTCCTATATTAGCCGTGCGTTGGATGAATATGGAGTTATCGGTTAGCAGTTGATTTAACTCGGCAGTTTTTGGTTTGAAGTATTCCACAAACTCCCGGCAGCGCTCTTCAAATCCTACGGGCAAGTCGTAGAATAAACCGCCCACCCAGATATAATTGTAAAGCATCCGCGAGCCTGAAACCCATTCCAGCATACCCATAATATGCTCGCGGTCGCGGAAGCACCACAGGAAAGGGGTAAAGGCGCCAATATCGATGCCATAGGTACCAATAGCGATCAGGTGCGATGCGATGCGGTTCAGTTCGCAAACCAGTACGCGGATATATTCAATTCTTTTCGGAATTTCCTGGTCAATACCCAGCATTTTTTCGACGCCCATACACCAGATATGGCTGTTGTTCATGGATGCCAGGTAATCCATGCGGTCGGTAAAAGGAATAGTTTGCTGATAGGTGAGTGATTCAGCATGTTTCTCGAAACAGCGGTGCAGGTAACCGATGTGCGGTATCACTTCCTTCACGATCTCACCGTCCGTGATCAGTTCCAGCCGCAAAACGCCATGCGTCGACGGGTGCTGCGGGCCCATATTCAGCACCATCTCTTCCGTAGCGGCGTCGGCAATCTTTTGCTTATACCGCTCTAAGGCTTCCTCGTATTTTGAGTTCGTGATATTCAATTTCGAGTGTTTTTTGCCCGTTGCTCCCCTTTAGGGGCTGGGGGCTTAATCTATTTTTATTCCTTTGTAATATTTGTCGACAGTCGTATAGTCTTTCCGCAATGGATAGCCTTCCCAATCATCGGGCAACAACAACTTTCTAAGATCGGGATGCCCTTCAAAAAACATCCCGATCATTTCATAAGCCTCGCGCTCGTGCCAGTCGGCAGCGCCGTAAATGGATGTAATGCTTGGGAAAGATGGTAACTCGTCTTCGTTACGGTCATTTTCTTTACTGACTTTTAATGTAAGCTGGGTTTGATAGGGGATAGATGCCAAATGATACACCACACCGAACCGCCCATCTTCAACGCCATAGTCCACACCGGTGAGGCATGAAAGAAAATCAAAGTAGGTTTTAGGGTTATCACGCAATTCGCGGCAAACATCAATAATACGGTCCGGGTCTATGAGCAATGCGGGTTGTAAACCACCGGTTTCCTCACCAACGATCACATCTTCGCCAAACTTAGCTATCAGCAATAACTTGATCTGTTCGAAACTCATGGCGCCAGGCGTACTTTTTTCCAGCTTTTGTTATCGACCTTCTTATACAATATCCTGTCGTGCAGGCGGCTGGGGCGCCCCTGCCAGAACTCGATCAGCCGGGGTCTTAATATATACCCGCCCCAATGTGAAGGCTTAGGTACTTCTTTATCAGCGTATTGCGCTTCTGCTTCCTGCCACTTTTTTTCAAGGCCGTCGCGGTCAGGTATTTCCTGGCTTTGCGGCGATACCACAGCGCCGACCTGGCTGCCTTTCGGACGTGAATGGAAATATTTTTCCGATTCTTCGCGGCTCAGCTTTTCTATGGTGCCTTCAACACGCACCTGACGCTCCAAAGTATCCCAAAAGAAGATCAATGCACCCAGGGGGTTTTTTGCTATTTCTTTTCCTTTCCGGCTCAGGTAGTTGGTGTAGAAAGAAAAACCATCCCCGTTAAAACCTTTCATCAGCACTATCCTTGCGGATGGCCGGCCGTCCGTCGTAGCCGTCGCCAGCGTCATCGCTGTAGGCTCCGATTGCTCTGACTTCAAAACCTCGGTAAACCATTTGTCAAATTGTTTGATCGGGTCCTTATCCGTGTCTTTTTCGGATAATGATTCCTTACTGTATTCGTTTCTAATGTGTTGTATATCCTGCTCGCTCATTGCTGCAAACTTACAAATTAATTGTACCGTAAATTATATTGCAATTTCATATTTTAATAAATGAACATATTTTTACCTTTAGTCGTTATACATATATAAAACAGTACTATGCTCAGTCTTATTGCACCTGAATCCGGCCGTTTACTGATATCTGAACCCTTTATGCTCGACCCTAATTTTAAGCGGTCGGTGATCATCCTGACCGAATACGGCGATGAAGGCGCTATGGGTTTTGTGCTGAATCATGAGAGCGAATTCCTTTTAGGCGATATTATACCCGATATCCAGTATGCCGAGATGCCTGTATTTATAGGGGGGCCGGTAGGTAATGATACGTTACATTTTATCCATTGCATACCCGATAAGATAGAAGGCGGTATCGAACTGTCAGAGGGTGTTTATTGGGGTGGCGACTTTGAAGCAATAAAGGACCTGATCGCCAATTATCAGCTATCAAATACAGAGATCAAATTCTTTATAGGATATTCCGGCTGGACACCCGGGCAGCTTGATGCCGAAATAGGCGACGATGCCTGGATAGTGACGGACAAATACAGCCCGGAAATATTATTTAACCACACCGACCAGAATCTATGGAAAGACGTGGTTATAGGATTGGGCCAGCGCTACGCGCATATTGCCAATTTTCCTGAGAACCCGATGATGAATTAGGGGTTAGTCCGGAAGTCGGGAAGTCCGCATAAGTCCGGAAGATTATTTATTCTCCATTTCGCGGGCAGATTCTTCAACCTTTTGCTTCAGGCCTTCTTTGTAATCAATCAAATTCTTTACCAACGTTTCATCGGCAGTCGAAACGATCTGCGCTGCCAGGATACCCGCGTTTTTTGCAGCGTTGAGCGCTACGGTGGCGACGGGTATGCCGTTGGGCATTTGGAGTATGGATAATATAGAATCCCAGCCGTCGATCGAGTTGCTTGATTTAACAGGTACGCCGATAACAGGCAAATGCGTAAGCGAGGCTACCATACCCGGCAAATGCGCCGCACCGCCGGCGCCGGCGATGATCACCTTCAGGCCGCGGTTGGCAGCCGATTTAGCATAGCTGAACATACGTTCAGGTGTGCGGTGGGCCGATACCACGGTGATTTCGTAAGGTACGCCTAATTCTTTTAAAACATCGGCGGCATCCTGCATGACGTTCAGGTCAGACTTGCTGCCCATGATGATGCCTACTTTGGGATTATTATTGTTCATAGTTCATGGTTGATAGTTCATGGTCTTGATCTGTGATAAATCATAGCTATCTTTTAATCATAAAAATCATAGTTCAGACAATCAGCTAATAACCTTCAGCGTCTTCTGCACAAACCTTGCCTTCTCAATGGCTTTTTCCCGGTCGGCATCCACGATAGTCACATGGCCCATTTTGCGGAAAGGTTTGGTAAGCGCTTTGCCATATAAATGTACATAAACACCCGGGCATTCGAGCACTTTTTCTATTCCCTGGTACACGGCGGGCCCTTCATGGCCTGCTTCTCCAAGTATATTGATCATAACCGCGTTGTTCAGGCAAGACGTATCGCCCAACGGCTGATTAAATATCGCCCTTAAATGCTGCTCAAATTGCGATACCGCATTTCCCTCAATGGTTTGGTGGCCGCTGTTATGCGGACGGGGTGCGAGTTCGTTTACCAATATGCGGCCGTGTTTGTCTAAAAACATTTCTACAGCCAGCAATCCAATAATATTTAAGCTTTCAGCCACCTTTTTGGCAATTAATTCGGCCTCCTGGTGTATTTCAAACGGGAAGGTTGACGGCGATATCAGGAACTCGACCAGGTTAGCCTGCGGGTTAAACTCCATTTCCACCATCGGGAAAGCTTTGATCTCACCGTCCGCATTCCGCGCCACGATTACGGCTAGTTCCTTTTCAAAATCCACCCAGCGCTCAACCAGGCTTGGTTCGGTAAAGGCATCGGCTAAATAGGATTCGTCGATCACCTTGTAAACACCCCTGCCGTCGTAACCGTCGCGCCGAAGCTTCTGGATATAGGGGAAGGGGATATGACTCTGTTTTAATTGTTCAGGCGATGAAATGACCTGGAACTCGGCCGTCGGGATATCATTCTCTTTAAAAAACTGCTTTTGAAGTGCTTTGTCCTGTATCAAACGAATGATGCGCGGCTGGGGGTAAACCAATACGCCTTCATTTTCCAATTGCTCCAGCGCGTCTACGTTAACCTTTTCGATCTCGATGGTCAGCATGTCCACTTTCTTGCCGAAATTATAGACAGTCTCATAGTCACCCAATGAGCCAACGACAAATTCGTCGCACAGTTTACGGCAGGGCGCTTCGCGGTCAGGGTCAAGGACTTTTACCGTTACATTATAGTTGATGGCTTGCTGGATAAGCATCCGGCCCAATTGTCCGCCGCCTAAAATTCCGAGCCTGAGATCTCCGTAAAAAGCTTTCATTTTGAAGGGGCAAACTTACGGATTTTTGTTGGACGTTATACGTTTTACGAGGTACGTCTCCAAGAAATCGCTTTTGAAAAGGTGGCACCTACGGAGCCCAGGTGCAGATGATCTATTTCTATAAACAGGAAGCTCCTCCGGAGCAGAAACCAATTTATATATATCGCAACCGTGATACTGACCAAAAGACCAAGAATGGTCGCACCGCCGGCTACATACAAGGAACCTACGATAGCATTCAGCACACCGCCCTCCTTGCCTATATTCTATTGACGGACTCCGGGAGGAGTCGCCTGTTTATAGCATATGCAAATAAAAAATAATGGCTCCCGCGGAGCCTCCTTAAATGATAGGACGTCAGCGGCGATTTCGCTCCGGCACGTCTGATCAATAAAAAAAGTATAATGTATTACATACAACGTCTAATTTTTGCGGTAGTACCGATCAGCAAAAGCTACTATCGGCGCGCCTAGCGTAATACACAACACACCGGCACCTATCAGCATACTTGAAACAGACTCCGGTGCCGAACGCTTAGGAATATTGCTGAGTGGCAGCACGGCAAATTCCATGATGGCCCATATCAATACACCAATAATAATAGCTACTGCAAACTTGTTGCCTATGACCCGTTTAAAACCCGGATATAAAAAGAAAAATACACAGCTGTGAATTGATGCAATGAGGTAGTGAAACACCACTCCCCAAACTACCATTACTGTACCGCCTTTGAAAGCCGCCATACCGAACCAGCCGCTGGCAATATATTTGAACACACTGGTTGCCGGATGTTTCCACGACAGCAGGATGGCTGCGATAGCGTCAAGCGTGCCGGCTATGAGGCATAGCGGTAGCAGCGTGGTTGATTTCTTCTGTCCGGTCATTGTACCTGGGTCAAATTAGTTGGTGAAAATGGAACTATTTGAACAAATATGGGGACTAATACCAGGCATTCTGAAAAATTTAATGTGTGAAAATCAACATTTTACAAATTATTGTTAGATAATTATAGAACTATGTATTGCATTGTACTATATAAAACATATATCTTTGTTTTAGATTAAATCAAATCAATATGAAATCAATACTAATCACATGTTTACTGCTGGCAGCCAGCGGTACAATAGCAATGGCGCAGTGCGACAAGAAAGTTACCCTGACGTCGTCCAAAACCCAATACCTTGATGCAAACGGAACGGTTCAACAAACGGTTGACGAGCATGATATTTTTGAAATCACTAAAGCAGGTATTAAAATAACAATAAATGGCGATCAGATCATGACAGGAACTATCGGGTCGAAAGCCTGCGATTGGCAGATACCTTTTAAGAGCGGAAAAACGGTTATCAGTGCCCAGCTTGAAGACCAAAGCGGAGATCAGAAAGATGCAACGCTTACTATCGAAGGAAAAGACGGTAAGGTTACGCTGCTCGCAGAGCTAAAGAACATGCCTGACCGTAAAATACTCATAGCAATAGACAAGTTTGAAGAAACAGCCGATACCGGACAGAACTGAAAAATTTAATTTTAAAAAAATGAGATCAATTTTAATGACATGTTTACTGCTGGCAGCCGGCAGTACAATAGCAATGGCGCAGTGCGACAAAAAAGTGAGCCTCGCCTCGTCAAAAACGCAGCATTGGGATCCCAAGGGAACGCTAAAGCATGCGGATGACGAGAAGGTGACCATCGAGTTTAGCAAATCAGATGTATCTGTTTCGATCGACCACGACGGCAATCAGAAAAAGCTTTCGGGTAAAGTAAAATCCGACACCTGCGACTGGAAAATTCCTTTTAAGGAAGGGAGAACCAAACTTCATGTTACGCTTAGTAATGATGAAGGGGAATCACGCGATTATACGCTCACGCTCATTGGAAAAGACGGGAAGCTGAGCTTTATAGCCGAAAGCCCGGATGAGCCGGATGATATTATAAAACTGGATATTGATAAGTTTGAAGAAAAGGATTAAGCTCAATAATTACACAGTATATACTAAAAGATAGGGTTCGTGCATCGCAGGAACCCTTTTTTTGCGTGTACTCTTAACACTGTAACATATATATTACATAGGCTGGGATTTCATTTTAAACTAAATGTTTTTTATTTTTCACAAACTATTTCGTGCGACCGGAGTTGTTTGTGTTATTGCCGCGAAAAATCACGGCAATATTTGTTATTGAGAAACGTTTTTTAAAACCATAGAGAAACCAAACTAAGTATTTGAACACATGAAAAAACCATTTTTAATCGTTACCGCTTTATTAGCTTTTTGCTTGTCTGCAAACACACTATTTGCACAAACCGCTCCGGCTGCCGCCTCTGCCGCAACTGGTGACGTTATAACAGCAATGACAGGGTCTGATACTTACAACGCTTTTTCCGTTGCTGTAAGAGCAGCCGGAATTAACACGCAACTTGAGGGAGCAGGCCCTTTTACCATTTTTGCGCCAACCAACGATGCGTATGCGAAAGCGTCTTCAGGACATTTGGATTCTTTATTTAAAGATCCTGCCGGACTTGCAACGCACATGAAAACTTATATCGTTAATGGCAAGTTCACCAAAGCCGATATCCTGGCAGGTTTGCAAAAAGGACCTATCAAGTACACTACGATAGATAACCACACGCTTACCCTTTCCCCGGTTACCGTTAACGGGCATACCCGCTTACAGGTGGCTGATGAGGCCGGCAATAAAGCGCAGGTTGGCGCATTTGATTTGATGGGAAGCAATGGCGTTGTCCATGGCTTGACAGGTATCCTCACGAAGTAATCTGGTAAATCATTGTAATTGATACGCCCGGTAATCTAATTGCCGGGCTTTTTTGTGACCGAATGGCTTGCTTAGCTGGTATTTCACCCGGGGAAAGCGGCGGTATATGTTTAGTATTTGATCGGTGTTGAAAAATTAATTATCAAGCAAAGTCTGCATATAATATCCTGGTAGTTAATAAGATAAAAAAGAAAATTGGTAGCAATAAACCATTGTGAAAAGTTGTTTTAACAAAAACGAAATAGTTATAAACATTCCTTGATTTTTAAAAACTGTTTTTCATATTTTTAAGAAATTAATGACCCGTTCCCAGAATATTATTGAGATACCCGGACTCATCCAGGCACGAACCTGTAAAAATGTGATTTTTACGCAGGAGGGCCTAACTATTGAAAAACCTTTTAGTGTTTCTCCCCGGATTTTTATTGATCATCGGGACGTTGCGGCATTCAGATTTGGGATCAAAGAATTGCGGTTTTTTAAGTTTTCATTGGGCCGGGAATACTACATCGAAGTAAAGGATTTTCACTGCAAAATAAACAGGATCAAACTTTACAGCGTTTACAGGGCAAAACATAAAGAATACTACCGGATATGGGCCGACCTGCTTCAAAACCTGTGGGATTTTTACTTCGACAACCAGCTGAATTACTATACCGAATTATACAACATCCAGCAATATTTTGAGCTGGCCGGTGTAAGTTTTCATGTCGATGGTATCAGTTGGAACAAAGACAATAAATTACCCTGGAATAAGATCGAAATTAAAAGTTATCAGAACTACTTTCTGATACATCATACCGATAACCCGCAGCAGTATAAATGCTGTGTTTTTTCCATTGACTGGAATGCAGTTATCCTGCAATCGCTCTTAAAGGATATTGTGAAAGAGTATAAGAAAGTTCCGCGCACCCTGCGGAAAGGACTGTAATCCCAACAACCATATATTATTTGAGATATTTTCTGAGAGAGAAGAAAACCCGTTGCCTTATATTTTCCGCATCGAACATCACGCCGTAGTGAGGCGCTCCCGGCACAATGATCAATTCACTTTTTACCCCGGCCGACATTAAACGCGTATTCAGCGCCGTGGCCTGATCAGGGTTTACCGATTCATCCTTTTCGCCTTGTACGATCAGGAATGGAGGATCGTTTTTATCAATATAGGTTATCGGGCTGGCTTCCTTCGCAAGGTCGGGCTTATCCGTTACCGTTCCGCCGAGTAACAGGTTTATAGGATTTTTAGGATCCTTGCTGTCGTTGCCTTTCAGCGTAAAAAAGTTTGCCGGCCCGTAAAAATCAAGTACGAGCCTGATCTTAAAATGAGGCTTTTTGCCATCAGCGTAAAAATCCTTTATCAAATTATTGTTAGATAACCCCACGAGGTTGGCGAGGTGGCCGCCCGCTGAGAAGCCTATCAGCGCAAATCGTTTCCTGTCGAGCTTATATTTATCGGCATGTTGGTATAGATATTCGATAGCCTGGTTGCAGTCCTGTATTTGCGCCGGAAAAATAGCCATCGTGCTCCAGCGATAATCGATAGAAGCGACAGCGTACCCGCTATCGATAAAAGATTTGAGCGTCTGTTTCATATAGCCCATATCAGCATACTTATCGTTGGACATCCAGGCGCCCCCGTGTATCCAGATAATTAGCGGGTAGCTATCCTTACTCTGTGTAGGCAAATAAATATCCAGCAAGTGTTTTTTCAGCGTATCGTTAGCATAGGGGAGGTCGTCATAAAGTACGGTGCCTTTGGGAAAGATATCCAGAACGCGATTTGTGGATTGGGCAAGTAACTCCGTCGAAAATAGTAACAGGATGATGTACAGCAGGAATTTTCTCATTGAAATGGTGTCTCTGGTTTGAATTAATAATCATAAATATATTCGTTTAGGAACAGTTTAGCTAATTTATTTCATACGTGCAGACAAAAATTGGAAAACACTTTTACAAATTTCTTTGACATCGGACATTTCACCTGAATGTGCGCATTCTATACAATTATAAGCCTGCCCGACACTCCGCATTTTTTAAGGGGATCATGAAGTAATGCGGATTTGTCAGCTACCCCGGGGTTTTCTGTGGCGGCGGAGACAACGGGTGATAGTGTCAACTTTTTCCAGGACGACACAAAAAATAAAGTGTAAACTCAATACAGGATTATTAAAAAAAGTGTCAACTTTTTTCAGGACGACACACATAGTGTAAATAATTTTATGGTTCCTGGTGAAAGTTCATCAAGACTACGGATACACTAAGCCATTTTAGGTGCTGAAGCAGATGCAAAAGAGAGGAAAAGCGACGAAATAGTGAAAATTTGCCTACTTTTTCGTCATGAAGGCAATTATTTTCTGCATTTGTTTTGGGATGCTAATTTGTTTATTTACAGCCATTTGGATTTTTGCTGTTCACGAAAAGCGCAAACTTTATCAAATTTTACTGCTTAGTGTAAATGCTAAAATGTTCAGGTTCAGTGCATTTTGTGGCCGAAAGTGGTCGGCGCTGGCGTGAACGTGAACACTTAATGTATGGGCCGTTTAGCCCTTTATCATTTGTTCGGTCCCGATCTTCTTTTGCAGTTCCAGTATGGCGCCTATCAAGGCTTCCGGGCGCGGAGGGCAACCCTGTACATATACGTCGACGGGTATTACACGGTCGACACCTTTTACCACATGGTAACCGTGCTGCCAATAAGGGCCACCGCAGTTGGAGCACGAGCCCATGGAAATAACATATTTAGGTTCGGGCATTTGTTCGTACAGGCGTTTGATGCGTTCGGCCATCTTAAAAGTAACCGTCCCGGCTATGATGATCACGTCAGCCTGGCGGGCAGATGGGCGCGGGAAAACGCCGAAACGGTCGAGATCGTAAGTGGACGCTAAAGAGCCCATCATTTCGATGGCGCAGCAGGCTATCCCGAAGCTCAATGGCCAAAGTGACGACAGGCGCGCCCAGTTGAGCAGGTCGTTCATTTTGGTGATAACCACGCCGCCGCTTTCGTTCATGCTTTCAGGATTCATTTTCGGGTTTTTTAAACGCAGGCTTGAACATTGGTTTTCTTATAGGCGGAGTGGTGCTGACCGGCTCCGGTGAAGCACTTGAGGCAGCAACGGATGTTTCGGGCGCAAACTCGCGCACCTTATGGTTGCTTTGCTGCTTGTTCAGGCTCTCGTAAAGTGAAACAGGAACCTGTGTATCCGCGGTAGGCGTAATCGGATTTGGTTTGATCCAGTCCAGGTCGCCTTTTACCCAAACGTAGGCCAACCCAATGATGAGTATCCCCAAAAAGATAAACATCTCGGTAAGCGATAGCCAACCCCAGCGTTTATCCGCGCCGATCAATGCCTTATTGCCAAAGACCGTCGACCAGGGCAGGATGAAAACCATTTCGACATCAAAGAGCAGGAAAATAAGCGCTATCACATAGAAACGGGAATTGAAAGGCACCCAGGCATTGCCGGTTGGTTCTTCACCGCATTCGTACGAGGTAAGCTTCTCCGGATTGGGATTATTGGGCGAAAGCAGGCGGACAACAAAGAAGGTGACCGCCACCATAATTATGCCGGTAATAAGAAAGATGAATATCTTTCCAAATTCGGATATTTGCGAAACCCCGCTCATGGATACAAAATTAGCAAAACAAACAAACTTTGATGCAATAATAATAGGCGCCGGCGCCTGCGGGCTGATGTGCGCTGTACAAGCGGGCTTTCTGGGTAAACGCGTGTTGGTATTGGAAAAAAACGACAAACCCGGCGCCAAGATATTGATCAGCGGCGGCGGAAGGTGCAACTATACCAACCTGTATGCTTCAGCACAGCAATTTATTTCCCAGAATGAGCATTTCTGCAAATCGGCATTTGCGCAATGGACGGTAGAAGACACCGTTACTTTCTTTGAAACTTATGGTATAGCGGGCCGGGAGAAAACCCTGAGCCAACTGTTCCCGGTGAGCAACATGGCGAAAGATGTGGTGGCTGTATTTACCTCTCTTTGTGATGACATGGGGCAGGAGTTGTGGTGCGATACTGAAGTTGAAGATGTCGTACAGGTTGAAGACGGGTTTGAAATACAAGTACTGCGCAATGGGTTAAAGCAAGTGCTCAGAACTGAAAAAGTGGTGATCGCATCAGGCGGCTTACCCATACAAAAATTAGGTGCAACGGACCTGGGTTTGCGCGTGGCGCGCAAATTCGGGTTGAAAATCATAGAAACCGCGCCGGCGCTGGTGCCGCTTACGATCACCGGGAAAGATCAGCCCTGGTATGAGCGTCTTTCAGGCAACAGCATCTACTGCCGGGTATGGAACGACAGGATAAGTTTTGAGGAAAATATACTGTTTACCCATTGGGGGCTTAGCGGGCCCGCTATCCTACAAATTTCATCCTATTGGCGGCCGGGGGAGTGGATCTATATGGACTTGTTACCTAATGAGAGTATTGCAGAACTGATCAGTCAGGAACGTGAGATCAATGGGAAAAAGACCTTGTTGGTTTACCTGGCTGGCCTGTTCACCCGTAAATTTGCCGAAGCTTTAGGCGATAAGTTGCCTTTAGAAAAAAATTTGGCGTCATTAAACAAGCAGGAACTCGAAAATATCGCTTCGCTCATCCATCAATTCAAAGTAAAGCCGGCAGGAGATAAGGGATATGACAAGGCAGAAGTGATGCGTGGCGGCGTTTCGACGGATGAGCTATCGTCTAAAACGCTGGAGGCTAAAAAAGCCCCGGGATTGTTCTTTGGCGGCGAATGTGTAGATGTTACCGGCTGGCTGGGCGGTTATAATTTTCAATGGGCCTGGGCCAGCGGGTTTGTGATCGCGCAAAATCTGTAAGTTAGTTTTGCGGACTGTCTGTCTTCTGCTTTTCTGCTTCCTGGGCTTTCGCCTGCTTGAAATAAGCGATCAGTTTTTGGATGTTACCCAGGTTAAACTGGTGATCCCTTATACGTTCCAATAGCTCTGGAATGTCGCCCATAATATCGCTCATCACATCCTCGAAATTTTGGGGCGTTATCATATCCATTTCAGCGGTATTTGCGCCATAATAATAGGTCAGTTGTGCTTTACTCATGCCTCCTCCGCCGCCACCAAGGTCAACGGCCAAACCGCCGCCAGCGCCACTATATCCACCCGTACCGATACCCACGCCGCCAACAGGATGAACGCCAATGCCTTTGCCGCTGCCGCCATATCCCATACCGACCACCGCTACGTATAATTTGGTTTCTTCATTCAATTCCACTTTCACAAAATCAAGCTCTTTTTTGCTCCATGTGGTATTGTGCGGGGCATGAGCGACCACAAAGCTATCCTTGCCAACCGTAAACGATTTCAGGTCGCTGGCGCTAAGTTTATAGGGGCTGGTTTTCTCGTTGTCTTTAAATTCGATAAACCCCTCGTCTTTTATAGGGCCTTTACCGGATGGATTGGGATTAATAAAACCGATCACCCGGTTGCCTTTGATATCGTTAAACGAGCCTGACTGCCATTTTTGTGATTTTGCTGATACAGCGGCCAGCATAAAAAATAAAATGATTAAAATTGAGCGCATAATGATTTTCAATACAAAATAACGCAAATTTCGCTGATATATGATTGTCGACCTAAGAAGTGATACCGTAACCAAGCCTACACCGGGAATGCTCGAAGCGATGTGGAGCGCCAAAGTTGGGGATGATGTTTTTGGTGAAGATGAGACCGTAAATGCCTTGGAAGAAAAGGCGGCCAGGATGTTCGGAATGGAGGCCGGGATATTCTGCCCGTCGGGAACGATGACCAACCAAATTGCCATCAAATGCTTCACCCAACCGCTGGATGAGCTGATAGCCGACCAGCGTTCGCACGTTTATCGTTATGAGGGCGGGGGCATAGCCTTTAACTCGGCGGTATCAACCCGCCTGCTGGATGGCGACAGGGGCAGGATAACCGCTGAAATGATTGCTCCGGAGATCAACGCGGCGAATAATGTACACTACCCGCATACCAGTTTGGTGGTGCTGGAAAACACGGTAAACAAGGGTGGAGGAAGTTGCTATACGCTGGAAGACATCAAACCAATTGCCGCACTTTGCTACGAAAAGAAGCTGAAACTTCACCTGGATGGTGCACGTATTTTTAATGCATTAGCGAACACGGGCGACAAAGCCGTTGATTATGGTAAATACTTCGATGGGATCTCAATTTGTTTATCAAAAGGATTAGGCGCCCCCGTGGGCTCAGTTTTGCTGGCAAGTAAAGAAACCATCAAATATGCGCGTCGGGTACGTAAAGTATTGGGCGGAGGCATGCGCCAGGCCGGTTTTTTGGCGGCTGCGGGTATTTATGCGCTTGATCATCATGTCGGGCGGTTACGAATAGATCATGCTCATGCACAGCTATTAGCTGATGCATTAAAGAGTCAAAACTGGGTGAAATATGTTATGCCGGCAGACACGAATCTCGTATTGTTTGACACTGTTGCCCCGGCAGATGAGATAGTGAAAAAACTGTTAGCGAAAGGCATAAAAGCCAACAGCACCGACACGCACCGTATCCGCTTCGTAACGCATTTGGATGTGCATCCGGAACAAGTGGAATATGTTATTAAAGTTCTGAAAGAACTTTAATAGTCCGAAAGTCCGCATAAGTCCGAAAGTTAAGCGTGGGATATCTTTCGGTCTTTCCGACTTATGCGGACTTCCGGACTACTTTTGATACTCCCACTCCCAAACCTCGCCTTCATCTTCGTCAATTGCGGTTCCGATGATCACAAAATTATTTTTACGGAGAATTTTGGTTGAATAATTTTCTTCCATGAGGGTTTGTGCTGTTACCCTTACCGGTGGGTCGGTTTTAAGGGCTAGCTTCACCAACGTATCAGCAATCGAGGTGCCAATACCTTTGTTTTGATACTGCGGGAACGTCCCATAAGCAATTTCCACCTTATTATCGATGGGCTGCCCTTTGAATGCAGCGGCTGCGACTAACTGCCCGTCAAGCCGAACATAATAGCAAACCCATGGCGGGTTAAAGCCAACTCTTTTATAAAAGTCGATACACATCTGCAGGCTGTCCCTGCAATCGGGATGAGCGGCAAATTCCGCGTTTTCGTGAAGATGCTCTTTAATGGTCAACAGTTCCATGTGCTATAAATATAACTTAATTGTTTCAATCAAACCTAAATCTAATCCCGGTGTTCAAACTTTGGATGAACAGACTTCTACAGAAACTTGAAAAAATAGGGAACGACCCTAAAATTACGGCCAAAGTTGCCGGGCTGCGTTATGTGGCTGATTCAAATCCCGGCTATACACGTAAAAAATCAGGAAAAGGATTTTCCTTTTATGATGCTGATGGTAAGCTGGTTAAAGATAAAGAACAAATCCATCGGTTTAACCGCCTGGTTATCCCGCCGGCGTATACAAACGTTTGGATATCGCCTTATGAAAACGGGCATTTGCAATTTACGGGGACCGATGCCGCGGGAAGAAAGCAGTATCGCTATCACCCGGAATGGAACAAATTGCGCAATCAATCCAAATATCACCGGATGCAATTATTTGCGGCACACCTGCCCGCTATCCGTGCACAAGTAGATAAGGACCTCAATCGTACGAACCTTGATCATGAAAAAGTAGTTGCGTTGGTGGTGCGAGTAATGGAGCTCACGAGCATCCGGGTCGGTAACGAATCGTACAAAAAACTCTATGGCTCATTTGGACTAACCACTTTAATGAACCGCCATGTGCAGATCAATGGAGCTGATGTGAATTTTGAGTTCAAAGGAAAAAAAGGCGTTTTTCATAAGATATCGCTGCATAGCCGCAAACTGGCGCGACTGATCAAACAATGCCGGGACCTGCCGGGCCGCGAGCTGTTCCAATATTTTGACGAAGAAGGTAACAAAAGGTCCGTCGGGTCCGGGGATGTGAACGATTACCTGAAGCAAATAACCGGGGAAGATTTTACGGCAAAAGATTTCCGAACCTGGGCCGGCAGTGTGAGCGCTTTATATGCCTTTAAAGAAGCAGGGGAGTTTGAAACGATAAGTGAGTGTAAGAAAAAGATCGTAAGTGTTCTGGACGAGGTGGCTGTTAATTTGGGAAATACGCGTACCGTCTGCAAAAAATATTACGTGCATCCTACCGTGATCAAAAGCTACGAGGAAGGCACCATATTCAAATATATCAGCAAACTGGATGAGGAAAGAGACGTAAACGCAGCTGAACTGAACACCGCTGAGAAAGCTTTACTGGATCTGCTTGAAAACGAGAAATTGGCTGAGGCGAGTTAATAAAAATAGCCAACCGTATACTACGGTCAGCTATTAATTGATCGAACTATTTAACTTACCTATTAATCTTTTTGGATTGATGATTTTTTGAATTTCCTGAGCCACAACATGCGGAGCCCGCTGGTGATCTGCGCAATAAGTGCAAGACAAACCAATAAGCCGAAAAACTTCGATGGAAGGCCAAAAATATCGCCGGTATGGATCGCCCGTGTGAGAATTTGCAGACGTGTTCCCGCGGGCGCCGTTCTCGAACCCTGCACAAACATAATATTTCCGGTATAGGAATTGATGATCACGGTGCTTCTTCCGCCAGGTGTCAGGTCTTCAGGAAAATGGCAGCGGATATAGTACGCCTGTCCGCTTCCAAATGAAAAGATATCGAAAGGGGCGGCGCCTGGAATCGCTTGTTGGGCTATATGATAAGCGCTGTCTGCGGAGATCATTTGGCCGCCGGCCGGGATGTCGATTTTAGTATCCGGTTGTTGACTGGGTTTGCTTGAAGTTATTTTGTACATAAGCGGGGTTGTTATTTTTCCGAAACCCATAATAACCCCTGTTAAAGTCGGTACAAGAATAAATAGAAAAACAAACACGCCGATCATGCTGTGAAGATCGAACCACGCTTGCCTGCCTTTGCTTGTTTTCCTGATCGTTATTCTTTTTTGTTTCCACCATAGAACAAGCCCGGAAGGGAGAATGAGCAGCATAACAACTGACGCCCAGCTCATAATAATACCGCCGGTATCGTGCTTGTCGCGGAACGCCAATCGTAAATGAAGCTGGTGAATGAAATTTTGTGCCTTGTTCCAAAAATCGGCGTCGGTCATAGTCCCCAAAATTTGACCGGTATATTGATTGATATAGACTGTACGATTGTTTGTATTAACCTGGTCGGAGATACCGGCGTCGGAGGACAGGTTGTATTGATTGATGGTATCTTTCGGAAAGGCCCCCCTGACAGATCGGCTGATCTGTTCCAGTGAAAGCGTATGATCACCCTGCGTCACATAGTATAGCCTAGCATGAAGCAGGTGATCCAACTCGGGTTCAAAGGCCATCAGGCTGCCGGTAAGCGCAAATATGAGCAGCAGCGGGCTTACCGTGAGCGATGCCCACAAGTGAAGTTTGAAAAAGAATTTGCGCATAGTAACAGGTCTTAGGATGTGAATGCAAAACTTATTAAGGAATCACCCCGCTCCACGCGGCGGGGGTGATCTGAAGTTTTAACTTAACTGATCTACTTACTCCCTTTTTTTGTTGTGACAACAATGACCCCGTTTTTGCCTTTATCGCCGTACTTCTTTTTTGCAGCCTCGTCTCTCAACGCGGTTATTGACCGGATGTCTTCGGCAGAGATACCTTTCAGGCTTTTTGCCTCTTTTCCGTCAATGACGTAGAGTACACCATTATTAAAATTATCTATAGTTGTTTCATTGTTGCCTTTGTCAGTCAGGAACACGTAAGAACCTTCGCCATTGCCCTTTTTGCTGCGGTATACACGACTTTTATTCGTATAAAGGTAGTCTTTATGTACAACGCCGTTAGAGTCGACAATAGTTAACACGTCACTATTTGGTGTTGTCAAAACCTTTCCGTCAATAGTAACAACACCATTGGTGCTAACCGCCATTTTTGGAGATGTCGTGATATAGATATGATTTTTGGCACCTATGATAGTCCTTCCTTTAGCGTCAACGGCGGCAACTTCCGGGGCAGTGTCCGAAGATACGGTCGTGGCCACAGCTATGTTAGAACCAGCTGCAGGCGCCACATCATTTGAGCTTGATGTGGTAGCTATAGAATAGGCCACGCTGGAAGGCGAAGAGGATGCACCGGGTGCTATATCCCGACCATTGCCCGTTGAAAGGCTTTTTGCCCTGTTCGCAGCTGCGAGCATACCATATCTCATGCTTTTATCAATTCTTGCTTTCAATTTCCTTCCGGCTTCTGAATCATCAGTGGTTACAAAAAGTACCTCGGGTTTGTCTAAAGTAAAGTCCACGAATTCTTTAGCGATGCTTGCTGATATCATATCAATGCTGTAGATTTTTGCAGGATCGAGGTTCAGTACATCGTTCCTGCCTGTTTTTTCCCCATTGATCACATAAACCACCGAATCCCGGCCCTTACTGCTGGTAACCAGCATATTTCTTTTGCCGTCTTTCGACTTTCCGTAGTAGATAGTATCTGCATCATTAGACCTTCCTTTAGCAATGGTTGTTATAGCGTATCCAACGGATCTGTTTGATGATGCTGATGCAGGGCGTACGATTGGCCTATCGTCACCTGGTATCGTTACGCCTTTGATGGCCGATGTAATAGATTTAATGGTGTTCAGGCCTTTTTTGGCGATGGCTGCTTTTGATATACTGAAAGCGAGCAATAATATAACAACCGCAGGTGCCACAAACATGTAGCGGGTGAGGTTGATGCGGGATGATCTTTTTGCATTCATCATGATGATACGTTTTTTAATTGTTGAAATATTAAAGTTGTTGACCAGTTTATTAGGCGTGCCTGCCATACTCACGCTGAGCAGGCTATACTGATATTGTTTGCTGTCTGTGCCTTTCTGTAGAATTTTGCGATCGGTAATGAACTCGATGTTCTCGCGTATCGCCTTTTTTATCAACCAGATACCCGGGTTAAACCAGTAAAATATGGTGCTTAATTCGGCCAGCAGGATATCGGCGGTGTGCCATTCGTTTACGTGAATGTGCTCGTGTTCCAGCACTTTTCCGAGATCGGAAGCTGAAAGTTTATCCGGGTTGACGTAAATGCTGCGCCAAAAGGAGAAGGGGCTAACGTCGCCGTTCACCAATCTGACAGGGAAATTGGCCAATCTGCCGGGTTGCGAAGCTTTGTGCAGGCGGTACAGCGAAAACAACTGCAGTACAAGGCGTATAGCCAATAACGCAACGCCCGTCCAAAAAGCGATCCCGGCCCACTGCCAGTAATTGGGCTGGTCCAGCGGTTTTACCAAATTGGCTGCCGGTGCCTTCCATTCCATAATAACATATTGAACGGGAGCTGTGAACTGCTGATGGCTCTGTATGAAACTGTTGATATTGATCAGGGGATAAACCGATGCGAACAGAATGGCTACCACCAGGTATATCCTGTTTAGCGTGTAAAAGGTGAGGTGCCGCAGCACTGCATAATACCCCAGACAAAATAGTACGAGGGCTATATTGACCTTAAATAAGAATGTGAATAATGCTGGCATGGCTTTATTTTTTAGGGTTTTCGATCAGTTTGATAATTTCCTTCAGATCATTGGCGCTGATCTTCTTTTCGTTGGCGAAGAATGTAACCAGGTCCTTGTAAGAGTTCTGAAAATAATCGCTTACAAAACCATTCATGAAACGCTTTTTGTACTCTTCTTCTTTAATGGCTGGCACGTAACGATAGGTGTTGCCAACCTTTTCGCTTTTAAGAAAGCCTTTACGCTCCAGGTTTTTAATGGTTGAGGCGAGCGTGGTGTAGGGGGTAGGCTCTGTGAGCGCTTCCAGAAAATCCTTCACTGTTCCCGATTTACATTGCCATACGGCCTGCATCGCTTCCTCTTCCTGTTGAGTTAATTTCTCCATGTTATTACGATTGTTTCGTAAATCTACGAACATTTCGTAATAATCCAAATTTTTTAACAAATTTTAACATTGAGCGGGATTTAATAGAAAATATGTTTTGTAACCACTTTTTTATATTCCCGGCCATTGATTTGTCATTCTAATACCTATATTAGTTTCCAAAATCGACCTGATATGCCTATAAACAAGAAATTAGCTGTAATTGCAGGCTTTGCCGGGGTAGTTGCCCTTAGTATAGCTGCCTCGCTGCCTCAGCAACAACAAGGTCCGCCTCCGGGTTATCAAAATCTGAAGGTATTGCCAAAGAAATTAACGCACCAGCAATTGGGTAAAGTGATGGATATGTGGGCCACTTCTCTGGGTGTACATTGTAATTTTTGTCACGCGCGCAATGAACAGACCAACAAAATGGATTTTCCGAGCGACGCCAAACCTGAAAAAACAACAGCGCGTCACATGTTCCGGATGATGAACAAGATCAACAAGAAATTTTTTGCCGCGCAAAAGGACTCACTGGGCATGATGATGATGAGCGGTATCAATTGTTATACCTGTCACCGCGGTTCGGCACATCCGGAAGTGAAGATACCGGAGAGGCAACGCGGACCAGGCGGTCCGCCGCCGGGCACGCCGCCACCGCCGCCCGCACCTCCGGGTCAATAATATTGGAACCAAGACGCAGAATTCATGCGTCTTTTTTATTTAGCCTCACCCCAACCCCTCTCCAGGAGGAGAGGGGCTTAATATAAAGTTACGTTTATGTCAGAGCGTGTTATTGTCCACGATGCTACAGAAGAAGATATACCTGCGATACTGGATATCTACAACGATGTGATCTTGAATACCACATCGGTTTACAGCGAACATCCGCATACCTATGACATGCGCCTGGCATGGTACCGTGACCGCGTGGGCAGCGGCTTCCCTGTTTTTGTCGCTGATGAAGAGGGCGAGGTGATCGGTTTTAGCAGCTTTGGCCATTTCAGGGTATGGCCCTGTTATCGTTATACAGTTGAGAATTCGGTATACGTCCGTGCGGATCACAGGGGCAAAGGCATAAGCAAGCTGTTACTGCAGCCTCTTATCGATCGCGCCCGGGAAATGGGTCTGCATGCTATGATAGCAGGTATCGATGCTGACAATGATGTAAGCTATCGCTTGCACCAATCGTTCGGATTTGTTGAAGTAGCGCATTTTAGAGAAGTAGGATTCAAATTCGGCCGCTGGCTGGATTTGAAGTTTATGGAATTGAGTCCACTGTAAATAGAAAAATATGACCTTCATCATTAACAGGAATGTTACAAAGTTTTTTTGAGCTTTAAAGGCTTTCTCACAATAGATACGATGTCAAGCATTTATTGCCAAGTGCCTCAACTTTAATATGTAGCGCATTGTAAAGTGTTGAAATCTTTTCCATAACCTTTGCAACCTGCAGGCGTAAAAGCAGCCGATCTGTTATAGGTAAGATTAATAACATATACGTTCTTTACCCAATCTAAAGACCCTGTCCATAAGCGTGCGGACGGGGTTTCTTTTTTATCAGACCTTCAGTTTGATCTTCTTTTTTTCCAAAAATCCCCCGATGATCACCACGATAAAAGCAACAGCCCACGAACGGAGAAATCCCCCGATCCCGTAATCAAGAAAATGCGGGTAGCGAAAATGGAAAAGATCATAAAATCCTACCTGCAAATAAGGGATCAGGTAACAAGTCAAAGTAGCGGTACCCGCTGGCCATATCAGGCTGAACCAGGTCTTTTTGTCTTTGAAATCAACCAGGTAGACCATGATCTCGAACACGAGTATGCTAATGCCTGAACAGATCAATACCCACGCGGGCGTGGCACGTATTTTGGAGATACCTTCGGTGTAGGGCCGTATCAGAAGTCCCGCAGCGATGGCTGCGCATCCCGCGAGGAGCAGCCATATCAATAGCCTTGTCTTGTAACCTTTAGACGACATCCGCGCATACCACAGCGAGATCAATACGCCTGCCAGAACCAATGAAATGGAAGAGCCATCGTAGATGCCCAGGACGTTGATCTTAAGATGGAATCCGTGGTCGATCATATTGAAGCCCATAAAGACAATAAAGGCAATGATCATCCCCGCAAAATTTCCTTTGACCAGGAAATAGGTAAAGGCGCAAACCAGGTACGACCAGCCGATAATACCCAATATGCCCCACCATTCGGGCCGCATCCAATGCAGGCTATCACCGTGCCTGTCGCTGCCTTTATATAAAATAGCCATCACGATCAGTATCGCCCATCCGCCGCCGATCAGCAGGTAGCGTTTCACTTTGTCCATGGTATTGGGGTAATCGATCCAGATCAAAAAGAAGGCAAGCGTGATCAATATTTCCCAAACAGCTTGCGGAAGAACAGCTGCCGAACTATAACTTTCCATGTTGACATGGTAGAAACCCATTACCAAAAGCGCAAATGAGCGGGATAAGATGTGAAAAGCGATGGAACCTGATGAGGCGCCTTTTAGCCATTGCCGGCTTATGGCCAACGGGATGGATAGCCCGACTATGAACAGGAAAGCCGGAAAAATGGTATCGGCAAAACCCATGCTGTCTTCCATCCTTTTAGCATGGTCCATCCAGGAGGGGATGCCTTTAACCCCGCTCAGGTCGTTTATAAAGATCATGCAAAGCATATTGAGCGCGCGGAACGCGTCAATAGACAAAAGGCGCTTTGGGGCGTCTTTCAGGGGAGCGGCAGCAGTCATCTTGTTTTGGGTTTAGAATTGATGACCTAAGTTATTAAAATATTTTAAAAACCCCCGAGAACGCTATCATCTTTCCCACGGACATTTAATTAAAACCATTGATTCCAACGATGAATTTGTCCAGGTAATTGCCCATTAGGAGGTATTTTTCCCCGGTAAGAAAAATTGGAAATGATCTTGCCCCGATGCCGGCGATTTCAACAGAGAATTTTTTTGGCCTGGGAAATAACTGTACAGCAAAAAAAAACCACCTCAATAGTTAATATTTTTTTCAGTAAAAGTAGAGGTGAACCTGTGGCCTTAATTTATAAGCAAGTGTGAAGGAGAAATAACCAAAAGTAACTTATTGATTGCCAATGAGTAATGTTCATTTTAGCACGATTTTTGCAATACTACCCAGCCCTATGCTTTGAATGTCCGGATCCGTACACGGGTGCGAAAGTAAAAACTAATTGATTGCCCGCGTACAGAAAAAAGTTAAGACTTGCCGGGATTTCGCATGCCTAGTGATGCAGATTGCTCAACCGAAAACCGCGCCCATATGCAAATAGCTTTACCCAGGACATTTCTCCGGAATCTGATTTCAAGAGGAACATTACTCATTTGCCTTTTGGCCCTCACCTCCGCAAAAATTTTTGCGCAAGCGACAGTGCAGACCGACAAGCCCGATTATCCTCCGGGCTCGACTGTATATATTACCGGCTCAGGCTTTTCAGCCAATGAACAAGTTACACTGCAGGTGCTCCATGCAGGCGGGACGACCAGCGATAATCTGAGCAGCCCTGCGCACCAACCATGGACGATAACGGCTGATGGGTCGGGAAGTATTACTGCTACCTGGACGGTGCCCCTTGAAGAGGATGAATCGGGTGCGACGCTCCAATTAACCGCGGTTGGACAAACCTCAGGATTGACGGCTCAGGTGATCTTTACCGACGCCCCAAAAACAATTACAGTTACGCCCGCGTCAGCAACATATGGGGCTGTTACTTTAGTGGCTACTCTGTCCGCTAATAACGGAAACGGAAATACAGTGACAGTAACGTTCAAAAATGGCACCACAACTTTAGGGACAGCCACGACGGCTACCGGAGGACTTACCGCATCGTTACCCGTTAATAATTTGCCTGCAGGCAGTTACACTATAACCGCAAGTGCTAATGGTTATTCCGATGGCACCGATAACTTAACTGTAAACAAAGCCGGCCTGACCATTACTGCGAAAAATCAGACCAAAACCTACGGCGTGACATTCCCTTTTGCGGGAACCGAGGTTACGACTTCCGGTTTGCTGAATAGCGACGCGGTGAATTCGGTTACGCTGACCAGCGGCGGTGCGGCAGCAACAGCAACGGTAGCAGGCAGTCCCTATAGCATTGTACCAAGCGCGGCTGTAGGCTCCGGTTTGGGTAACTACAATATCAGCTATGCCAATGGTTCGTTTACGGTATCCAAAGCCGACCTGACGATTACTGCTAAAGATCAGACAAAGACCTATGGTGCAACCTTCCCCTTTGCGGGTACCGAGTTTACGACCTCCGGTTTGCTGAATAGCGACGCGGTGAGTTCGGTTACGCTGACCAGCGGCGGAGCGGCAGCAACAGCAACGGTAGCAGGCAGTCCCTATAGCATTGTACCAAGCGCGGCAGTTGGTTCAGGCCTGACAAATTATAATATCAGCTATGCCAATGGTTCATTTACGGTATCCAAAGCCGACCTGACGATTACTGCTAAAGATCAGACAAAGACTTATGGCGCAACCTTCCCCTTTGCGGGAACAGAGTTTACGACCTCCGGTTTGCTGAATAGCGACGCGGTGAGTTCCGTAACGTTGACCAGTGGCGGTGCCGCAGCAACTGCGACTGTGGCAGGCAGCCCTTACACGATCGTTCCGAACGCAGCCGTTGGTTCCGGCCTGACAAATTATACTATCAGCTATGTAAACGGCTCATTTGCCGTGACTAAAGCCGACCTGACGATTACTGCTAAAGATCAGACAAAGACCTATGGCGCAACCTTCCCCTTTGCAGGAACAGAGTTTACGACCTCCGGTTTGCTGAATAGCGACGCGGTGAGTTCGGTTACGCTGACCAGCGGCGGAGCGGCAGCAACAGCCACCGTAGCAGGCAGTCCCTATAGCATTGTACCCAGCGCGGCTGTAGGCTCCGGTTTGGGCAACTACAATATCAGCTATGCCAATGGTTCATTTACGGTATCCAAAGCCGACCTGACGATTACTGCTAAAGATCAGACCAAAACCTATGGCGCAACCTTCCCCTTTGCGGGAACAGAGTTTACGACCTCCGGTTTGCTGAATAGCGACGCGGTGAGTTCGGTTACACTGACCAGCGGCGGAGCGGCAGCAACAGCCACCGTAGCAGGCAGTCCCTATAGCATTGTACCAAGCGCGGCTGTAGGCTCCGGTTTGGGCAACTACAATATCAGCTATGCCAATGGTTCGTTTACGGTATCCAAAGCCGACCTGACCATCACGGCAAAAGATCAGACCAAAACCTATGGCGCAACATTCCCCTTTGCGGGAACCGAGTTTACGACCTCCGGTTTGCTGAATAGCGATGCGGTGAGTTCTGTAACCTTGACCAGTGGTGGTGTAGCAGCAACAGCAACTGTAGCCGGTAGCCCATATACTATTGTTCCAAGCGACGCAGCAGGAACTGGCCTGGCTAATTATAATATTACGTACGCGAATGGTGCGTTCACGGTTACGGCCGCAGACTTGACCATTACAGCCGGCAATCAAAGCAAAATATATGGCTCGAGTCAAGATCTTGGTACATCGAATTTTACAACGTCAACACTATATAATGGTGATAAAGTTACGACTGTTACGTTGACCAGTTCGGGTTCTGTAGCAGCAGCGGTTGTAGGCACGTATGATATTGCGCCAAGTGCCCCTGTAGGAACGGGCCTGGCAAATTACAATATTAGTTATGTTAACGGGCACGATACGGTAAAAGTAGCGCCCCTAACAATCACCGCGAATAACCAAAGCAAAATTTACGGTACTGCGCAAGACCTCGGTACTACTGCCTTTACCTCCTCGACTCTATATAATGGGAACATAGTGACGGGAGTTACGCTGACAAGTTCAGGCAGCGCTGCTTCGGCTATTGTGGGTACCTATGACATTGTACCCAGTGCGGCTGCAGGTAGTGGCCTCACCAACTACAGCATCACTTATGTTAGCGGTCACGATACGGTCAAAGTAGCGCCGCTGACGATCACGGCTACTAACCAGAGCAAGATATATGGCTCTCCACAAGATCTCGGCACTACCGCCTTCACCACATCGACCCTCTATAATGGGAATACGGTGACGGGGGTGACGTTGACCAGTTCGGGAAGCGCTGCTTCAGCCATTGTGGGTACTTATGATATTGTTCCAAGTGCAGCTCTCGGTACGGGTTTGACGAATTATAGCATCACCTATGTTAATGGTCACGATACCGTGAAGGTAGCTCCGCTGACAATTACAGCCACAAACCAGAGCAAGATATATGGTGCGGCGCAAAATCTTGGCACTACAGCCTTCACCACATCAACCCTTTATAACGGGAATACCGTGACCGGAGTAACGTTGACCAGTTCTGGAAGCGCAGCTTCATCCATTGTGGGTACCTACGACATAGCCCCAAGTGCCGCTCTCGGTACAGGTTTGACTAATTATAGCATCACTTATGTTGTTGGTCACGATACTGTGAAGGTCGCTCCG
>Ga0070658_10000052_pt1 | contig 116625 bp, 132 predicted proteins | sample KBSC13metaG_FD_64664 | JGI IMG/M metagenome (GOLD analysis project Ga0070658, IMG submission 64664) | Corn rhizosphere microbial communities from Kellogg Biological Station, Michigan, USA - KBS C1-3 metaG | ecosystem: Host-associated > Plants > Roots > Rhizosphere > Soil ...
CTGCTGGAGTTCCCCGGCTGCGCCGTGGTCATCAGCCACGACCGCTGGTTCCTCGACAAGGTCGCGACGCACATCCTCGCCTGGGAAGGCACCGAGGCGGAGCCGGGCCGCTGGTTCTGGTTCGAAGGCGGCTACACCGACTACGAGAAGAACAAGGTGGAGCGGCTCGGCGAGGAAGCCGCCCGCCCCCATCGCGTCGTCTACCGCCGCCTGGGTCGCGACTAGATCGCTCAAGCCGGCCGCGCCTTCGGCGCCGCGTCGGCAGGAGTCCGGGACCGGAGCGTCGAATTCGGACATCTATGCGCCGAACTCTTGCTCGCCGTGCCGCGCTCGCTTCGAGCGTCGTCCTTGCCGCCGCCGCACCGCTGTCCGCCCTCGCGGGGACCTCGACCACCAAGGCGCCCGCGTCGTTCCAGGCCTTCACGGTCCTCAACGGCCACAACGGGGTCGCGAAGGGCGGCGAGCCGTCCCTGGGCTTCGACACCAAGCGCAACGCGCTGATCTACGGCGCGACCGCGCACGAGACGCGGATGGTCTTCCACGACAGCCACGGCCGGACGAGCGTGCAGCAGACGGACGTGTCCGCGCCGTCCGCGCAGGTGACGACCCTGGACTCGATCACCTTCTCCGACAAGTACACCGGCAGGACCTTCGACGCCCAGCTGCTCGCCGCGTGCAGCGCGATGTCCTACAGCGACGACGCCGGGGCCAACTGGACCCCGACCACCGGCTGCGGCCAGAACACGCTGCTCGACCACGAGAGTGTCGGCGGCGGCCCGTTCCACGCCCCGTTGCCCCAGGGCGTGAGCTATCCCGACGCGGTCTACTACTGCGCGCAGAACGGCTTCAACGCCACCTGCGCGGTCAGCCTGGACGGCGGGCTCACGTTCGGTCCCGGCCAGCCGATCTCCAACACCCCGATCAACGATCCGGGCAACCCGTACGGCGGCGCCTGCTCCGGCCTGCACGGCCACCTCAAGGTCGGGCCGGACGGCACGGCGTACGTCCCGCTCAAGGGCTGCCACGGCACTCCGACACCCAACGACTTGACCAACACCGAGTACGCCGGTGGTCAGGCCGCCGTCAGCGTCAGCCAGGACAACGGCCTCACCTGGCAGATCCACGTCGTGCCTGGGAGCCACAACCAGGACGAGAGCGACAACGCCGTCGACACCGACAAGGGCAACAGGCTCTACATGGCGTGGGAGGACGGCACCAACCCGTCCATCCTCACCTACGGCACGACCAGCAGCGCCAAGGCCGCCTTCTCCAACGATGAGGGCACGACCTGGAGCAAGCCGGTGGACCTGTCCAGCGCGCTCGGCGTGCACAACGTGCAGTTCCCGCAGATCGTCGCCGGTGACAAGGGCCGGGCAGCGATTGCCTTCATCGGCACCAAGACGGCCGGCAACGACCAGCACAACGGTTTCAAGGGCAAGGACGGCAAGCCCGCGGTCTGGGACCTGTACGTCTCGCTCACCTATGACGGCGGCAAGCACTGGACGACGACGGACCTCACGCCGCACGACCCGGTCCAGCGCGGCTGTGTCCTGATGGAGGGCCTGTCCAACAAGACCGCGACCGACAACGACCTGTGCAGCCAGCGCAACCTGCTCGACTTCAACGACATCACCATGGACAACCAGGGCCGCGTGATCGTCGCCTACACCGACGGCTGCACCGGTCACTGCATCACCGACCGCAACTACCTGTCCAAGGACGGCGTCAAGGGCGTCACTGACAACGTCGACATGGTGATGCGCTTGTCCGGTGGCAAGGGCCTCGTCGCGAAGTACGACGGCAAGCTCGGACCCGTCCGCGGCAGCAACCGCGGCTACCGGACCGCCGGGTTGATGCTGCTGCCGCTGGCCGCGACGACGGCGACGGGCAGTCGCCGCCGGCGCCGCCGGCGCCGCCGCACCTGACCACACGCGCGTTGTATGGCCGTTTGAGCCGCCTCCGGGCGGCCCAAACGGCCATCAGTCGCGTGGGCTGACAAGATGCGCCGGTGAAGTGGGATCCGAAGCAATACGGGCGCTACGCCGATGAGCGCGGCCGGCCGTTCTTCGAGCTGGTCGCCCGCATCGACGTCGCCGCGCCGCTGCACGTTGTCGACCTCGGCTGCGGCCCCGGCTCGCTGACCGCGACGCTGGCCGAACGTTGGCCGCACGCGCGGGTAACCGGAGTGGACAGCTCGGCCGAGATGATCGGCGCCGCTTCGTCCTACGCCGTTCCCGGTCGCGTCGACTTCGTGCAGGCAAGCGTCGACGAGTGGCAACCGCCAGGGCCGGTCGACGTCGTCGTGGCCAACGCGGTGTTGCACTGGGTGCCGGGCCACGTACGGCTGGTCGCCAAGTACGCGGGCTGGCTGGGCCCGGGCGGGGTGCTCGCGTTCCAGGTGCCGGACAACTTCACCGAGCCGTCGCACGTGTTGCTGCGCGACCTGCGACTGGCGCCGCACTGGCGCGACAAGGTCGGCGCCGACGCCGACCGCAGCGCCGGCGTCGAGCGCCCGGAGACCTATCTCGACGCCCTGGTCGAGGCCGGGCTCGCACCCGATGTCTGGCAGACGTCGTACCTGCACGTTCTGCACGGCCCGGACCCGGTGCTGGAGTGGGTGAAGGGCACGGCGCTGCGCCCGGTGCTCACCGCGTTGGGCGACGCCGAACGTGAGCAGTTCGTCGCCGAATACGCCGCGTTGCTGCGCGAGGCCTACCCGCCGGAATCCTTCGGCGCGACGCTGTTCCCGTTCCGGCGTACGTTCGCCGTCGGCCGCAAGCACTAACCGATCGGCGAGTTCGGCGGGTCGTCGGGAGCGTTGACCAGCATGTCGGCGGCCGTGATCAGGTAGTCCCAGAGGACGCGATCTGCCTCCGGCGCCAGCTCGAGGTCGTCCAGAGACGCTCGCATGTTGCCCAGCCAGGCGTCGCGCGCAGCCCGGTCGATGTGGAACTCGACGTGTCGGGCCCGCAACCGCGGGTGGCCACGCACCTCCGAGTAGGTCCGCGGCCCGCCCCAGTACTGCTCGAGGAACATCTGCAGCCGCCGCGCGGCATCGCCGAAGTCACGTCCCTCGTAAAGCGGCCGCAGCACCTGGTCGTGGGCGACCCGCGCATAAAAGCCGCTGACGAGGGCCTCGAAGGTCGCGTGTCCGCCGACGGCGTCGAAGAAGGTCGGCGCCTCGGCGCCTTCCAGGTTGATCGGCCGTGGCCCGGGCGCGCTCACACCACCCATTCTCGCCTCATCCGGCCGGGACGATGCGCCGCGCTCCCCAGTAGTCGTGGAACGCCGACAGCCGCGTCACCCGCACCGAGCTGCCCGTGTGCGGCGCATGCAGGATCCGGCCGTGCCCGACATAGATGCCGACGTGATGGATGGTGCCGCGGCCACCAGGCCCGAAGAAGACGAGGTCGCCCGGGCGTAGTGCTGACCGGCGTACGACGCGACCGACGCGCGACTGGTCCGCCGCGTCACGCGGCAGCCGCACGCCGACCCGGAGCGCCGCGTTGTAGGTGAGGCCGGAGCAGTCGATGCCGGTGTGGCTCATCCCGCCGAAGATGTAGGTCGTGCCGAGGTAGGCGCGGGCCGCCCGGACGATCGAGCTGCCGCGGCGGGGGAGCGGCCTGAGGCTCACCCGGATCGGGTGCGCGGACAGCTGCGCCCGCTGGACCCAGCCGATGATGCCCTGCCGGTAGACCGAGCCGCGCTGGTCGACCACGCGTACCTTTGCCCAGCTGCCATGAGTAGCGAGCAGGACCACCGGCTCGCCGCGCAGCGCCTGGGTCATCAGCCGGCTGCCGAGCGCGAGTCGCTGCCGGTAGGTCATGCCGTGCACCCAGCGCCGCAGGTTCGGGTGCGCGCCGAGTGACGGCCTGTCGACCCGGCGTACGTGTCGCAGCTTGTCCCAGACGTTGGCTGCCGTCACCGACACCCACAGCGTCACCGGCTTCGGTGCGGCCGGCTTGACCGCGGCTGCCGTGGGGGTCGGTGACGCGACGGGTGAGGCCAGTGGCGTGGAGACGGCCGCCGCCGGAGCAGCGGCGGACGTGCGGCCGGCCGTGGCCGCGGCTGTGACGCCCGTGGCCGCAACCGCAACGGAGACACCGGCGAGCAGCAGCGGTCGGGACAGGCGCACGGCGAAAAGGTACGAAGCCGATTAGGCCCTCCGCGGGCGATTCGCCGGAATGTCACCACCACGCCACCCCGACCAATGGCGTGTGGTCGTCGCCTACGCGCCGATAGGGCGCAATTGCTGTGCGCTGCAACGTTCTTACGTGCGGAATCGGCCTTGATCGTGGAGACTGACCGGTAAGGGAGGGCCCGGTGGCGCACGCGCTAGTGCTCAACGCGACGTACGAGCCGCTTTGCGTTGTGTCCTCGCGTCGCGCCTTGGTCCTCGTCCTTGCCGGCAAGGCGATCTCGGTGGAAGCCGGCGACATCGTGCTGCACAGCGAGCGCGCGGCCTTCCGCGTCCCGGTTGTGGTCAAGCTGACCCGATTCGTCCGGGTGCCCTACCGCAACCATGTGCCGCTCACACGGCGGGCCGTCTTCGCCCGAGACGGCGGTCGCTGCGTGTATTGCGCGGCGCCGGCGACGAGCATCGACCACGTCATCCCGCGCAGCCGCGGCGGCGAGCATGTCTGGGACAACGTGGTCTCCTGCTGTCGGCGGTGCAACCACGCGAAGGCCGACCGGCACATCGCCGAGCTCGGTTGGCGCCTGGGCCGGCTGCCGCAGGCACCGACCGGTCCGTCCTGGCGGGTGCTCGGCACCGGGCGGATGCATCCGCTCTGGCGTGCCTACCTGCCCGGCGTCGAACTGGAAGAGCCGGCGAGCGCCTGAGCCCTGCCCGACCCGCGCCGTTTACAGTCTGCGCATGGCCGAACTCCATGACCTGACCATGCTCGAGCAGGCGGCGGCGATCCGCGCCAAGCAGATCTCGCCGGTCGAGCTGGTCGATCACTACCTGTCGCGCATCGAGGCGCTCAACGAGACCGTCGGCGCATTTGTCCACCTCGCGCCGGACCAGGCCCGGGCGGCCGCGAAGGACGCCGAGAGCGCGGTGACGAGCGGCGCCGACCTCCCGGCGCTGCACGGCGTGCCGACGGCCATCAAGGACCTCTACCTCACAGCGGACATGCCCACCGGGTTCGGCAGCGGTGCGCTCGGACCGATGGAGCTCGGCATCGACGAGGCGCACGTCACGAAGCTTCGCCAAGCCGGCACGGTGTTGCTCGGCAAGACCGCGACGCCCGAGTTCGGCGCACCCTGCTACACCGAGCCGGAGGGGCATCCGCCGGCCCGCACCCCGTGGGACCTCGACCGCTCGGCTGGCGGCTCGAGCGGAGGAGCAGGCACCGCTGTCGCCAGCGGCCTGCTGCCGGCGGCACCGGGAAGCGACGGCGGCGGGTCGGTCCGCATCCCGTCCAGCGTCAACGGCCTGTTCGGCATCAAGACCAGCCGCGGCAGGGTCTCGTCGGCGCCGATGTCCAGCGAGATCAGCGGACTGTCCGTGCACGGCCCGCTCGCGCGCACCGTGCGGGATGCCGCGGCGCTGCTGGACGCGATGGCCGGCCCCACTCCGCAGGACTGGATCTGGCAGGCGCCGCCGAGCACCGGGACGTTCCTCGCCGCCTGCGACCAGGAGCCCAAGGGCCTGCGCATCGGGCGCTACATCACCCCGCCGGTTCCCGACGCCGAGATCTCGCCCGAGTCGCGCGCGGCCTACGAGCACGCCTCGACGCTGCTCGAACGGCTCGGCCACCAGGTCGAGGACTACACGACCGGGTTCGGGCCCGACCTCATCCCGCTGTTCGAGCAGCTCTGGGCGGTCGAGTTCGCGTCGCTGCCGATCCCGCCCCAGGCGGAGGGGAACCTGCGCCCGCTCACCCGCTGGCTCCGCGAACGCGGCCGCGCGCTGTCCTCGCTGGACATCTGGGGCGCCTTGTCCGCGCTGCGCGGCACGGCCCGTCGCGAGCTGGAGCGCACCGCGGCGTACGACGCGATCCTCACCCCGACCATCGCGCAGCCGCCGGCGCTGGTGGGCGGCCTGCGCAACGACGCCGACCCGGCGCAGGACTTCGAGAACCAGAAGCGGTTCACGCCGTTCACCGCGCCCTACAACATGAGCGGCCAGCCTGCCGTGTCGATCCCGCTGCACTGGGTTCCCAACCCCAGCGCCCCCAACCCCAGCGGCGACAGTGAACTGCCGATCGGCATCCAGCTCATCGGCCGGCCTGGCGACGAGGTGACGCTGCTGCAGATCGCGGCGCAGATCGAGGCCGCCGAGCCGTGGGCGCATCGCAGGCCGTCGATCTGGTAACACCTGGGCGGTGACGGTTCCCGCCGACCTGGCACACCTGGCCGCAGTGCACGGCGTCGCGACGTCGTACAAGAACCAGTTCGAGCAGCCCGTCCAGGTCGCACCGGATGCGGTGGTCGCGGTGCTCGGCGCGCTCGGCGTCGACGCCTCGACACCGGCGGCGGTCCGCGAAGCGCTCGAGGTCGTCGCGCACCGTCCGCGCCAGCCGCCGGTCGTGGTGTTTCGCGCCGGCGAGATCCGCCGGATCCACGTCGACGGTCCGGCCCAGGTGCTGCTCGAGGACGGTGCTCGGCTCGACCTCGACGTCACCGACGGCAAGGCGGTGCTCGGCCCCGGCCTGCCGGTCGGCTGGCATCTGCTCCGCCTGGGTGAGGACGAGATCCCGGTGGCCGTGGCACCTCAACACGCACCGTCGCCCGCGGGCCGGCATTGGGGCCTCACCGTGCAGCTCTACGCGACACGGTCCGCCGGCTCCTGGGGCATCGGAGACCTGCGCGACCTCGCCACGCTCGCGCGCTGGACCGGTGAGGCCGGCGGCGACGTCGTCGTGGTCAACCCGCTGCACGCGACCGGTCCGGTGTCGCCGGTGCAGAACTCGCCCTACTACCCGGCCAGCCGGCGCTGGACGAATCCGATCTATCTGCGCGTCGAGGACACGGCCGCCTACGCCGCAGCCCCCGCGGAGGTCCGGGTCGCGGTCGACGCACTGCGGGTGCCGAACAATGGGCGACTGATCGACCGCAACCGGGTGTGGGCGGCGAAGTTGCAAGCGCTCGAGTTGCTGTACGCGACGGTCTCGCCGCTCGACGTCGACCGTCTGGACACCGGTCTCCGCGACTGGGCCACCTGGTGCGCCCTGGCCGAGCGAGACGGTCCGGACTGGCGCACCTGGGCGCCGGCACTCCGGCGACCGGACGGGCCCGACGTTGCCAAGGCGCGCGCCGACCTCGCCGAGCGGGTCGGCTTCCACGCCTGGCTGCAAATGCTGTGCGCGGCGGAGCTGGCGGCGGTGCAGCGGCAGGCGGCTGCGGCCGGGCTTGCGATCGGTGTCGTCCACGACCTCGCCGTCGGCACCGACCCGGCCGGGGCCGACGCCTGGGCGATGCAGGACGCGCTGGCGCTCGGGGCGCGCATCGGGGCGCCACCCGACTCGTTCAACCAGCAGGGGCAGGACTGGGGCATGCCGCCGTGGCATCCGCGGCGGCTCGCGGAAGCCGGCTACGCGCCGCTGCGCAACATGCTGTCAGGACTGCTCACGCATGCGGGTGGTGTCCGCATCGACCACGTGCTCGGGTTGTTCCGGATCTGGTGGGTGCCGGAGGGTGCGTCGCCGCGCGACGGGACCTACGTGTCCTATGACGCGGACGCGTTGCTCGGCGTCGTGGCGCTGGAAGCTGCGCGCGCCGGCGCCGTCGTCATCGGGGAGGACCTGGGCACGGTGACCCCCGTCGTACGGCGGGAGCTGGCTGACCGCGGCCTGTTCGGCACGACGGTGCTGTGGTTCGAGCGGGAGGAGCCGACCGGCGGCCGGCTAGGTCAGTTCCGTCCGCTCGACGAATGGCGGGCGCAGGCGGCGGCCAGCGTCACCACGCACGACCTGCCGACGCCGCTCGGGTGGCTGCGCGGCGAGCACGTCAAGGTGCGCGCCGAGCTGGGCCTGCTCGACGATCCGGCGGCCGAGGAGCGCACCTGGGTGCGTGAGCGCGACGAGCTGGTCGCGTTTCTCCGCGCGGCCGGGCTGGTCGACGAAGGCGCAGAGGGCGACCTGGACGAGCTGGCGTTCGCGCTGCAGGCGGCGATCGCCGCGACGCCGTCGCAGGTCGTGCTCGCCGCCCCGGGCGAGGCTGTAGGCGACCTGCGCCAGCCCAACATGCCGGGCACGGTCGACGAGTACCCGAACTGGCGACTGCCCCTCGCCGACAGCACGGGCCGCGAAGTGCCGCTGGAAGAACTGCTGGCGCACCCACGGTTGCGCCGCCTCGCTGATCTCTTGGCGCGGCGCATTCGATAGTTTTGCTGCCCGTGACCTCTTCCGTCCGCGCCCGGCGCAGCGCGCGCATCGCCGCCGTCGCCACCGGTTTGCTGCTCCCGCTCCTCGTCGCCCTGCCGGCGCTGGCGTCGAACGACGACGGGGAGCAACCTGGCTCGTCGTTGTCGACCGGCCTCGTGATCCTGTACTACGTCGTGATTCCTCTCGGCGCGTTCCTCACCATCTCGTTCTTCGCGATGCTGCCCTCGCTGCTGCGCCGGCCGCGCTACCGGCCGGGACGGCCGTGGAACCACGATCCGTTGTGGTTCAACGGGCCGGAAGAGCCCAATCAGGCGCTGACGAGTGCCCGCCCCGGCGCGAGTGCAAAGGGCGGCGCAAGTGCCGAGTGGTGAGGCGTTCACCGACGGGCAGGTGCACGAGATCAGCCGAGCCTGTAGCACGGCGGGCGCCGAGACCGGCCTGAACTTCTCCGTCTACGTCGGTCCGGTCGAAGGCGACGTGCGTGACCACGCCGAGCGGTTGCACGCCGCGCTCGGCCCGCGTTCACCCAAGGGCGTGATCGTGCTCGTCGCGCCCGGCGACCGTCAGCTCGAGATCGTCACCGGCAAGGAGTCGGCCCGACGGCTTTCGGACCGGTCCTGCGCGCTGGCCGCGCTGTCGATGACCACTGCGTTTTCCGGTGGCGACCTGGCCGGCGGCATCGTGACCGGCGTGCGGATGCTGGCCGAGTCAGCCGGCCGCGAGGTCGCAACCTCTCGTTAGCCTTTCCGTTGAGTGTGACGAAGTTGGTCTTCTCAGTCACTGAGAAGACCAACTTCGTCACACTCAAGCGGGCGGCGCGCATGGCCTGTGGACAACGCACGACGCGTCTGCCGCGATTGGGTCACGCTGCCGCGCGTGAAGTACGCCGCCGTTCCGCCCGAGTTGTTGTGCGGACCCTTTACGACCGTCCAGGCAGAGGATGCGGGCGTCAGCACGACCGCACTGCAAAGCGCGCCTTGGCGGCAACTCTTCCGCGGCGTGTGGGTGCACGCATCGCTGCCGGACACCCGCGAACTGCGGCTCGCGGCCGCGAAGCTGCTGCTTCCGCCGCGCGCGGTGCTCTGTGGCCTCACCGCTGCATGGATCTACGGTGCCGACGTACGACGGGAGGACGATCTGGACGTTCACGTCGGCTTCCCTGCAGGAACACGGATCCGCAAGCGGCCTGGCCTCAAGGTTTGTGAGGAGACGCTGCAGCCGGACGACGTGCGCGTCATCGACGGCGTTGCCGTCACAACGCCTGTCCGCACCGTCTTCGACTGCCTGCGCCTCCTGCGCGGTATGGAGCGCCTCGTCGTGGCGGATGCGTTGACGCATCTGCAATGCACAACGGTGGAGGAGGTGCGGACTTACTTTGCCGGACAGCGCCGCCGGCGCAACCTGCGCATCGGCGCAGCCCTCGTCAACGACATCGAGCCGCTGAGTGAGTCCCCGATGGAGTCGCGCCTACGCCTCGTGCTCATCGCGGGCGGCCTGCCACGGCCGGAGGCCCAGTTCGAGGTGCGTCGACCCGACAAGTCCTTTGTCGGTCGCGTCGACCTTGCCTATCCCGAGCTGAAGATCGCGATCGAATATGACGGCGCCTGGCACTGGAAACAGCGCCGCGAAGACGACCGGCGCCGGGCAGCGATTCGCGCGCTGGGCTGGGAGGTTCACGTCTTCTCGGCAGATGACATTTACGGTGCGCGGGAACGGCTCGTGGCGGAAGTGCAGGCGTCGCGACGGAAGCGCAGCGCCTAGCTCGTTGAGTGCAACGAAGTTGGTCTTCTCAGTCGCTGAGAAGACCAACTTCGTCACAGTCAACGGGTCTGGTCGAAGGCTTGGGTGCGTAGCGCCCTTGCCATCTGGTCGCGGTTCTCCACGATCAGCCGGCGCAGCGTCGGGGGCGGCTGCTTGGTCCGCAGGTAGTCGTCGGTGGCGTCGATGACCTGCTGCTCGACGATCTGGTGCGGGTAGAGGCCGACCGCGATGTGTTCGGCCATTTCCGCCGTACGACGTTCCCAGGCCGACCCGACCACGTCGAAGTAGCGGTCGGCATAAGGCCGGAGCAGCTCACGATGCTCAGGCTGCTGGAATCCGGCGATGACGGCGTTCTGCTCGGCGTTGGACAGCGACTCGTCCTCGGTGGCGAGCTGCCACGCCTCGGCCTTCGCCGCCGCGGTCGGAATCGACGCTCGCAGCCGCATCGCATGCCGGCGACCGGCCGCGGTGTCGTCTCGGTCGAGCTCGTTGGTGATGGCGTCCTCACCCGCGCTGCCGAGCACGACCAGCCGGTGCAGCAACGTCCAGCGCAGGTCGGCGTCCACGACGAGACCGTCGACGCTGGCCGTTCCGTCGAGAAGGCCCGCCAGCAGGGCGAGGTGCTCCGCCGACGTCGCGTTGGCGGCCAGCGCCCGGGCCGCGGCCAGCTGGATGTCGTGGCCCGGTGCCGCCGTACGCATCAACGCGTGCGCTGCATCGGCGAGCCGAGGCTGGCGCTCGGCGATCTGTGCCGGGTCGCCGTAGGGGTCGATGGCGCTGCGTGCCCGCAACAGCAGGGACTGCACGGTCTGCACGCCGCTTTCCAGATGCGCGCCCGCGATGACCAGGTCGAGGAAGTCGCCCGGCCGCATCTCGGCGTCGCGGGTCATGTCCCATGCGGCGTACCAGCACAAGGCACGAGCCAGCGGCTCGTGCAGCTCACCGATGTGCTCGAGCAACGTGCGCAGAGAGGCGTCGTCGAGCCGGATCTTGGCGTAAGTGAGGTCGTCGTCGTTGACCAGGACAAGGTCGGCGCGCTGGTGCCCGACGAGCTGCGGCACCTCGGTGCGATTGCCGGCGATCTCCACCTCGATCTGCTCGCGACGCAGCAGGCCCTCACTCGTGCGGTCGTAAAGGCCGATTCGCAGCCGGTGCGCACGCAGCGTCGAGTGGTCCTCCGGCGCTTCCTGCAAGACGTAGAAAGAGGTGATGTGGTCGTCGTCGATGTCGAACTGCGCGCGCAATGTGTTGACGCCCGCGCTCTGCAGCCACTCCTTGCACCAGGTGGACAAGTCGCGGCCGCTGGCCTCGGTGAGCGCGTCGAGCAGGTCCTGCAACGTGGTGTTGCCGAAGGCGTGCCGGCGGAAGTAGCCGCGCATCGCGGTGAAGAACGCCTCGCGGCTGACGTAGTGCGCAAGCTGCTTCAGCACCGACGCGCCCTTGGCGTAGGTGATGCCGTCGAAGTTGACGGACACCGCCTCAATGTCGGGGATGTCGGCCGCGACCGGGTGCGTGGTAGGCAGCTGGTCCTGGCGGTAGGCCCACGCCTTCTCGGTGTTGCAGAACGTCGCCCACGCGTCCGGCCACTTCGTCGCCTCGGCAGTCGCGACAGTCGAGACGTATTCGGCGAACGACTCGTTGAGCCACAGGTCGTCCCACCACCGCATCGTCACGAGGTCGCCGAACCACATGTGCGCCATCTCGTGCAGGATCGTGACGGCGCGCCGCTCGCGCGAGACATCGGTGACCTTGGACCGGAAGACGTAGTCCTCCGTGAAGGTGACGCACCCGGGATTCTCCATCGCGCCGAAGTTGAACTCGGGCACGAACAGCTGATCGTACTTCGGCCACGGGTAGCGGTAGCCGAACTCGCGATGGAAGAAGTCGAACCCCTGCTTGGTGATCTGGAAGATCTCGTCGGCGTCCAGGTGCTGCGCCAGCGACTGCCGGCAGTAGATGCCGAGCGGGAGCCCGTCGTGCTCGTCGTGGGTTGAGAAGTAAGGGCCGGCGACGATGCAGGTCACATACGACGACTGGCGCGGTGTCGGGTCGAAAGACCACCGCGTGACGTCGCGACGGCTGGTGTCCTTGCCTCCGGACATGTTGGATGCGAGCAGCCAATGCGTCGGGGCGTCGACGGTGAACGTGAACGACGCTTTCAGATCCGGCTGGTCGAAGCACGCGAACATGCGATGCGCGTCGAACGTCTCGAACTGGGTGTAGAGGTAGGTCTCCTTGTCGACCGGGTCGATGAAGCGGTGCAAGCCCTCGCCGGTGCGCACGTACAGGCAGTCGGCCACGATCCGCAGCTCGTTGGACTCGGCCAGCGCCGGCAGGATCAGACGCCGCCCGGTGAACGCTGACGTGTCGATGGGCTGACCGTTGAGCGTGGCCTCCACGATGCGGTCGGCGGTCAGGTCGATGTGCGGCGTGGCGCCGGGTTCGCTGCACGTGAAGCGCACGACGCTGGTCGACGGGAACGTCGGGCTGTCCGTGATCGCCGCGGTCAGGTCGAGGTGCACGTCGTACGACGCGACGTTGAGGATCCGGGCGCGTTCGCGAGCTTCGTCCCGCGTCAGGTTCTCGACTGTCACGCAGCCGAGTCTGTCACGGGGGCGAGTCGCTGAGCGCGGCAGTTATCGCCGCCCTCGCGGGAGCAATCTCATCGGCGTAGGAGTAGGTGCCGCGCTCGCGCAGCTCGGTCGCGGCGCCGAGCACGGCGGCGTAGGCGACCCACGTAAAGGAGCCGCCGACCGAGATGCGCGCGACTCCGATCTCGGCGAGTTCCGCGATCGGCGGCGAGCCGCCGACGACGAGCACGTTGACCGGTTTGTCGACGGAGCCCACGACGGCCTGGATGTCGGCGGCCTTCCTCAACCCCGGAACGAACAGCACGTCCGCTCCCGCCTCCTGGTAGGCCTGGATGCGGGCAATCGCCTCTTGGAGGGTTCCGCCATGGAGCAGATCCTCGGCTCGAGCAGTGAGGACGAGCCGATCGCGGGCTGCCTCGACGGCTGCGGCAACCCGTTCGACCGCAAGGCCGCGGTCGTAGATCACGTCGCGGTCCCGGTCGTAGTCCTCGACCGAGCATCCCGCCAGTCCGGTTTCGGCGGCGAGCCGGATCGTCTCGGCGACGCCTGCGGGGTCGTCGGCATAGCAGTTCTCCGCGTCGGCCGCGACGGGAATGTCGACCGCGGCGCTGATCGCGCGGAAGTGCGCGACTGCTTCGTCGCGCGTCACCCTGCCGTCAACCCGACCGAGAGTGGCGGCGAAGCCGCTACTCGTGGTGGCAATGGCGCTGAACCCGGCCGAAGCGAGCAAACGGGCCGAGCCGGCGTCGAAGGCGTTGGGCTGCAGAAGCGGCCGACCGGGGACATGGGCGTCGAGAAAGGTCGCGGCCTTCCCAGAAAGCTGGCTCATGCGGCGACGTTACGACGCAGGGGGGTCTAGAACGTCATTCTGTTCCGACGTACGCTCCGGGGTGATCACCGCAATCTTTGGAGGCAGTTCGTGGCTGACCTGATCGTGCGCGACAAGATCTACATCGACGGCGCCTGGGTGGCGTCAGACGGCAAGGAGACCATCGACGTCGAGAACCCGGCGACGGAAGAGGTCATCGGCCGCATCCCCTCGGGCACGGCATCCGACGTCGACCGCGCGGTCAAGGCCGCACGCGCCGCCCAGGACGCCTGGGCCGCGACCTCGCCGGAGGAGCGGGGCAAGTTCCTCACCCGGTTGCAGGAGGCCGTCACCGCCAAGCACGGCGAGATCGCGAAGACCATCACGCAGGAGATGGGCGCGCCCATCAAGATGGCCGAGATGATCCAGGCCGGCCTGCCGATCGCCGACATCGCCACCGCCGCGCAGCTCGCGACCGCGTTCCAGTGGGAGCGCCAGATCGGCAACTCGACTGTGGTCATGGAGCCGCTCGGTGTCGTCGGCTGCATCACCCCTTGGAACTACCCGCTGCACCAGATCACGGCGAAGATCGGCTATGCGCTGGCCGCCGGGTGCACCGTCGTACTGAAGCCCAGCGAGGTCGCGCCGCTCTGCGCCTACCTGTTGTTCGACGCGATCCACGAGATCGGCCTGCCACCGGGTGTGGTCAACCTCGTACCCGGCTACGGCCCGGTCGTCGGCGAGGCGATCGCCGCGCACCCCGACGTCGACATGGTGTCCTTCACCGGCTCGACCCGCGCCGGTAAGCGCGTCGCGGAGCTCGGCGCGCAGACAGTGAAGAAGATCGCGTTGGAGCTCGGCGGCAAGTCGGCCAACGTCATCCTTCCCGACGCTGACCTGGCCAAGGCGGTCAAGGTTGGCGTTGGCAACTGCTACATGAACTCCGGCCAGACGTGCACCGCGTGGACGCGGATGCTCGTGCATTCATCGCAGTACGACGAGGCCGTGAAGATTGCGGCTGAGACGGCTGAGGGTTACTCGATCGGCGACCCGCTGAGCGAGACCACGCGGCTCGGCCCGCTGGTGTCCAAGGCACAGCGCGACCGCGTTGCGTCGTACATCGAGAAGGGCAAGTCCGAGGGCGCGCGGATCGTCGCCGGTGGCGACGCAAAGCCGCTGGACAAGGGCTACTTCGTCTCGCCGACCGTCTTTGCCGACGTCACCACCGACATGACGATCGCGCAGGAGGAGATCTTTGGTCCGGTGCTGTCGATCCTCAAGTACGACGACGAGGACGAGGCGCTGCGGATCGCCAACGACTCCATCTACGGCCTGGCCGGCGGTGTGTGGTCCGGTGACGCGGAGAAGGCCAAGGCGTTCGCCCGCAAGATGAAGACGGGCCAGGTCGACATCAACGGCGGCTCGTTCAACGTTGCTGCACCGTTCGGCGGCTACAAGCAGAGCGGCGTCGGCCGCGAGTTGGGCGCGTTCGGTCTCGAGGAGTTCACGCAGCCGAAGTCGCTGCAGCTCTAAGCACCACGCGTTTGTCGTTGAGTGTGACGAAGTTGGTCTTCTCAGTCGCTGAGAAGACCAACTTCGTCACAGTGAACGGGTGGCGGGCCTAGGGCATGTCGATGAACAGGATCGTGCGGCTGCTTTGCTCGCCGAACGTCACCCGGCCGGCGGCCTGCGACTGACGGCGCTCGGCCGACTCGGCAGCCGCTCGCATCGACTCGGCGTCGGTCCACACCGTGCCGACCAGCGAGTCGCCCGTGCTGCGGTTGATCATCTGACGGACCGCGACGAATCCCGGCTCCGCCTTGATCTGCGGCAGGATCTCGCGCTCGAAGAACTCGGCGTTCTCGTCCACTTTGGCCGGATCCATGGACACCCGGCGGATGAGCAGCGAGTCGCCGACTCCGGGCAACCGCGTCGCATCGACGAGCACCTCTTCGAACATTTCGACCGACATCTGTCCGCCGATGATCTTGAGCCCTTCCTCGCGCGTCTTGGCCAGCGCGCTGTCGCTGGCGTCCCGGTCCACCTCGGTCGCCCATAGGGACAGCGCCCCTACCAGTCCGGCTTCGCGATCCGCGCTCGCGATGAGACCGCGGAAGCCGTTCTGCTGCCGCAGCAGCGGCGCGACGTTGTCGCGGATGTGCGCGACACCGGCGTCGATGTTGCTGGCCCCTCTGAAGGTGATGACGCGGTTGTACATGGGCACCCCCTATTGCCATGAATCCTTGACCGGACGGTAACGCGCGCATTTCGGCGAAGGAAGCCGCAGTTGCGTCACCGAGGCGCACGGTGAGTGACCGGCCGATGAATCTCGCGGCGTCAACACGTCTCCGTGTGTTGACGGCTGCTGTTCGACCAAGGGAGCGTGACGCGATGGCTGGCATCTCCACGTGCTTGTGGTTCGACACGGAGGCGGAGGCGGCGGCCGCGTTCTACACGTCGCTGTTTCCCAACTCCTCCGTCGGGACGGTCTCCTACTACGGCGACGCGGGGCGGCGACCGGCCGGCACGGTGATGACGGTCGAGTTCACGCTCGACGGCCGCGCGTTCGTCGGGCTCAACGGCGGGCCCGAATACCGGTTCACCGAAGCGGTCTCGTTCCAGGTGCACTGCGCCGACCAAGACGAGGTCGACCGCTACTGGAGCGCGTTCGCCGAGGGCGGCGAGGAAGGCCCGTGCGGTTGGATCAAGGACCGCTTCGGCCTGTCCTGGCAGGTCGTCCCGACGCGGTTGGATGAGCTGCTGAGCGACCCGGACCCCCAACGCGCGCAGGGTGCGATGAAAGCCATGCTCGGCATGAAGAAGCTGGTGATCAGCGAACTCGAAGCGGCCGCCGACAGCGCCTAGTCCAGCAGCAGGTCGGCGAGCTCGGTGAGCAGCTGCTCGACCCGCCTCGCCTTCACCGGGTCGCCGACGGCGGATTGCAACACCGCAGACGCCGGAGTGCTTGCGCGACTGCGGATGGCCCGGCGCGCTCTGGCGGACAGTCGTAGTCGGGTCACGCGGCCGTCGGCCGGATCTGCCTGTGCGGTGACGAGCTGAGCTTCGCGCAGCCGAGCGACGGACGTGGACACGTGACTCTGAGCGAAGCCGGTGCTCGACGCGAGCTCGCTGATCGTGCTGTCCGGCCGGCCGAGCAGGTGTTCCAGGATCGTCACTTCCGCCGGTGATAGTGGCGACGGGCCGGCCGACGTGGTGACGTCGCGGGCGAGATCGACGAGACGCTTGCCGAGTCGGAGCAGCCGCACGCCATCCATCGCGGGGTGAATATACATCGGTAGCGAAGCATCGGTACCGATGTATATGCTCACCTCCGTGAGCCTCGACGGCGTGAGCCGAACCGCCATCGGCGTCGCGCGCGTCCGTGCCCGCGAGAGCACACGTGCGGACAGGCTGTTCGACGACCCTTACGCCGCGTCGTTCGCAGCGCTCGGGGAAGAGCCGACCGAAGCTCCCAGCCCGGCCCGGTTGGCGATCGCCTTCCGGATCATCATGCGGACGCGGTTCTACGACGACTGGTTGCGGTCGCGAGCCGCAGCAGGATGCCGGCAGTTCGTGTTGCTCGGCGCCGGACTCGACACCCGCGGCTTCCGGCTCGCGTGGCCTGACGGCACTCGTCTTTTCGAACTCGACCTTCCGGCGGTGTTGGACGTCAAAGACGCCGTGCTCCGCCGTACCGATGCGCAGTCGACCTGCGACCGCCACGCGGTCGCCGCCGATCTGACCACCGAATGGGCGCCGGCGCTGCTGGCTGCCGGGTTCGATCCGGGACGGCCGACCGCATGGCTCGCGGAGGGATTGCTCGTCTACCTGGATGCGACGCAGACCATCCACATCCTCGACACGGCGACGGCACTGTCGGCGGCCGGCAGCGGGTTTGCCACCGAGGCGCTGTCGGGAGACCACGACCGGCTCACCGCACCGGACATGGTCGCGACCACCAGCATGTGGCAGGGCGGTCTCGGCCCGCAGACGGCGGAATGGCTGCACACGCATGGCTGGACGCCGCAGACCGTCTCTCTGGGCGATGTCGCGCGTGGCTACGGGCGGCCCGCGAGCCGGGAACCCCGCGGCGGCTTCATCACCGCCACCCGCTAACCCTCGTCCCTGCGACTTGTCAGACCGTCCGGTGGCTATAGCCACCCGTGGGTCTGACAAGTCCCAGGGCGCGGGCGATCTGGGCCACCGCTCGCGGATCGTCGGCGTAGATGGCGGCGCTCGCGTAGCGCAGGACGAGGCGACCGTCGAGGTTGGCGTCGTTGTCCTTGATGGTGTCTTCGGATCGGACAGCCAGGGTGAGATGGACGCCGCCGTCAACCTCGATGTAGGCGACGCTGCCGTCGGCGGTTCGTAACTCCGCGTCGAGGTAGCGCCAGCGGCCGGAACTGTCCATCCGGCGCTGGCACAGGGGCTTCGGGAAGCCGTGCCGCCTGCAGAACCGCATGAATTCGACTTCCGATAGTGCGTCGGCGCCGCCGCACAGGTCGCTGGCGAGGGCGAGCAACTGCCGACGATGTCGCACTCGCCCGGCGCTCAACAGTTCTGCGCGTAGGCGGTCGGCTGTCTCGAGACGCTGCTGAACGGGTGCGACGAACAGTCGAAACGCCGTCCACAAGTGCGGTTCCCAGGCGGCCGCGTCCACTGTTGACCGAGTCAAGCCGGTCGCCGGCGGCCGCCGCCCGTAGACGATGTCACGGGAGGTGAAGCGCCGCGACTCGTGGACGTCGAGTCGCACGCCAGGCACTTCCAGGGGCCTTGCGCCGCGGGGGACGACCAGATGCACGACCTCCGTCGCGAATCCGACAACACCCCACAAGGCCATCGCGGTGAGGCCGCAAATCGCCGCTGGGTGCGGCGCGCTGAGGTACACCGCCCATAGGGATTGCCGCCACGTCATCGGCCCGTTGTGTGTGACCACGACGATTTCGTTCAACGCTCTCCAGCGTCCGCCGTCGATGTTGGAGCGAATCTCCGCACGCGACAGCCCGGCTTCAGTCAGCTGTGCAGCGGTGAAGACGCCGCTTTGCTCGTCGAAGCGCAGTTGGGCGAGAGCCACCAGGTGAGCGTCCCAGGGATGAGCGGATGCCGTTCACGCTCGTCCACAGGCTCGGACTTGTCAGACCGTCCGGTGGCTATAGCCACCTGTGGGTCTGACAAGTCTGGGCGGGGGTCTAGCTGACGATGCGCATGGGGAGGCCGCGGCTGTCGCGCATCCCGTCGCCGACCACCACGGCCTCCTCTCGCACCCAACGCCGGCCGACCCACGCACAGGCGAGGGCGTCGAGTGGGTCGTCCGGTGCCGCCGGTCGTGGCGCCCGGGCCACGACCGCTTCAACGTCGGGCCAGGTCGTCGCGAGGGCCGCGAGTCGCTCGGCGCGCCCGGCTGATGTCTTCTTCGCCGCGAGGACCTCGCCGGCCATCCGGGCGAAAGCCAACTCCGGATGTGCCTCGATCACGCGGGCGTCATCAGCAGGCGTCAGCGCCGCATCCAGGGCACGCACGGCCGCGACGATGCCCCACGCCTGAGCGGACATCGACGGTTCGCCTAGCGCAGCGAGCGCCGCCCGCGCCTCGGCGTACGTCGGACACTGCAGCACCGCCCGGAGCGGTGCCGGGAACACCGTCGAGCGTCGTGGCCCGAGCGCCAGACGGGCCTCGGTGTCACAGGCCCGACGCCCACGGTCGGGCAGGCCGATCGGCATGTCGATGGCGACGCAATCCGCTTCCAGATCCAGCAATTCGGCGACGTCTCGCGTCCAGCTCCACGCGACATCGGTGCCGTCGTCGATCGCCGCCAACCAGCCGCCGCGGCAGCCGTCCACGCCGATCACTCGCACGTCCGCGATACTGCCTGACCGTGCGCGTCTACCTCGGTTCCGACCACGCCGGCTTCGAGCTGAAGGGAAAGCTGGTCGAGCATCTGCGCAGCCTGGGTCACGACCCGGTCGACTGCGGCCCGCATGACTACGACGCGGAGGACGACTACCCGCCCTTCGTCCTGCTCGCGGCGAGCCGCACTGCCGGCGACCCGGGCAGCCTCGGCATCGTCATCGGCGGCAGCGGCAACGGCGAAGCCATCGCTGCCAACAAGGTCAAGGGCATCCGCTGCGCTCTCGCGTTCAGTGAGGACACGGCACGGCTGGGTCGCGAGCACAACAACGCCAACGTGCTGTCACTCGGTGCGCGGATGTACGACGACGAGACCGCGCAGCGCTTTGCCGAGCTGTTCCTGTCCACGCCGTTCAGCGACGCGCCGCGTCACGCCCGGCGGATCGCACAGCTCACGTCGTACGAGGAGACCGGCGAGCTGCCGCAGCCCTAGGACGATCCCGCCGGCCGGCTGCGGGGCCGGTAGCTCACCTGGACGAGCTTCTCGGCCTCAGCGATGTCCTCGTCGCGCGGCCGCGACACGTCCCTCGCCCGCATCGACCCATCAACACCCAGCTGCGACGGGCCCCCGCCGGTCAGGGCAGCAACGCCGGCGTCGTCGGAGGAAGGCTTGCCCTGCCCCTGCCTGCTGGTCCGTCCCGGAGGGCTCATAACCGCAGCGTAATCGGGTACACAACGCACCGTTGCCATCCAAATCAGGCCTGTCGTGCATATCGCCCACCCGCTACGCTCGCCGCGATCATGGACGACGACGCCCGAGCCGCCGTCGGGGGGCCAGTCGCCAGACTGCTGGCCGCCCGCCGCGCGGTTGCGCTCTTCACTTCGGCCGAATCGCCGCGCGCGAAGGCGCTGACGCTGGTGATTCTGGTCGCGCTGACGTTCGGCATCTTCTCGCTGACGATCGCCGCGGGGATCTCGGTTGCACCGTCGACGGCGCTGGTCGTCCCGATCATCCTCGGCGGCGTCCTGCTCGAGCGGCCGGCGCTGCGGATCCTGCTCGTCGTGGTCACCGTGGCTTTCATCGCCGAGATCGTCGACCAGGGCTGGGACGCCGTCCGCCCCGGGTCGCTTGCGATCCTCCTCGTCGTCGGCGTGATCGCGGTCGAGCTCGTCCGCGACCGGGAAAGGCTCGGGCTGTCAGTCGGCCGCGGCGAGACGATCCTGCTCGAGCTGCGCGACCAGCTGCGACGGCAGGGCGACCTGCCGCCACTGCCCCGTGGCTGGCACGCCGACGTCGCCCTGCGCTCGGCCGGCGGCACGACGTTCGGTGGAGACTTCATGGTGTCCGCGTTGTCCGCGGACCAGCGCAGGCTCGAGCTCGCCCTCGTCGACGTCTCGGGCAAGGGCCTCGACGCCGGCACTCGCGCGCTGATGCTCTCCGGGGCGCTGGGCGGCATGCTCGGTTCGATCTCGTCGGATCGCTTCCTGCCAGCAGCCAACGACTACCTGCTCCGCATGGAGCGCCACGAGAGCTTCGCAACGGCCGTCCATGTGGCCATCGACCTCACCAGCGGTCACTACCGGCTGACCAGCGCCGGGCATCCGCCCGCCGCGCACTACTCCGGCGGAAGTGGCAGGTGGCAGCTGATCGAGCTCGAGGGCTCGCTGCTCGGTGTGATGCCCGGAGCGACGTTCGGAGTGGCGGAAGGCACGCTCGGCGCCTACGACGCCCTGCTGCTCTACACCGACGGGCTGATCGAAGCCCGCGGTCGCGATCTGGCCGTCGGCATCGACCGGCTGCTCGGCGGTGCCGAGACCCTCGTGCCGCGCGGCTTTGCCGGTGGTGCCGAGGTCATCGTCGACGAGGTGGCACCGGCCGCCTCGGATGACCGCGCCGTCGTGCTGATGTGGCGCACGCCGAGCTGATCGGATCCGGGTTCGACACTAGGGCCGGGGCAAGAAGCCGTTCGGCAGTGGTTGCCGCGACAGCACGTCGTACGCCGACTGCACCCAGTCCGTCAGCAGCGGCCGGGTGTCGGCCGGGTCGACGATGTCCTCGACCAGGAAGCGCTCGGCGGTCCGGTAGGGCGAGCGCACGGCCTCCAGCCGCTCGCTGATCTCGGCCTTCAGCCGCTCGGCGCCCTCGCCGGCCTCCGCGAGCATGCGCTTGAACGCGACCTCGAGCCCGCCTTCGATCGGCAGCGATCCCCAGTCGCCGGACGGCCACGCGATCCGGAAGGTGTGCCGCGAATGCGGCCGGTGTGCCGCGCCGGCGACGCCGAACACGCGCCGGACCAGCACCGAGGCCCAGGGCACCGTGCTCTGGTAGACCGCGGCCAGTGTGCGCGCGCCGTGCCGGATCGTGCCGGCCCGCTCAGCCGCGGAACCGATCACAAAACCGGGTTGGTCGACCAGGTGCACGACCGGCAGGTGGAACGCCTCGGCCAGGTCGACGAACCGTGTCATCTTGTCCGCACCGTCGGCGGTCATGCCGCCGCCGTAGAAGCGGGGGTCGCTGGCGACCACGGCGACTGAGAACCCGTCCAGTCGCGCCAACGCCGTCACGGTCGACCGCCCGAACGTCCGGCCCATCTCGAACACCGACCCGACGTCGAACACTTCGGCCAACATCCGGCGGACGTCGTACGGCGCCCGCCGGTCGTGCGGCACGATGTCGCGAAGCAGTTCGCTGCGGCGGTCGGACGGATCGTCGGTCGCGATCCGTGTCGGCAGCCGACCGGTGTTGTCGGGCAGGTAGGACAGCGCGCGGCGCGTCACGGCGAACGCCTCGTCCTCGGTGTCGACGACCACGTCGACCGTGCCGGCGCGGGCGACGACATCGATGCCGCCGAGCTGCTCCTTGTCGACAGATTCGCCCATGCCGGCCTCGACCACGGCCGGGCCGGCGACGAAGACCTGCGCGATGGTGCGCACGCCGATTGCGACGTGGCTGGTCACGAGGCGCGCAGCGCCGAGCCCGGCAACCGGACCGAGCGCGAGCGCGATGACAGGGACCCGGCCGAGGTTGGCGATCACCTCGTCCCACCCCGGGTTCTGCGGCACGTAGGTGCGACCGAAGTCCTCCAGCGACTTCACGCTGCCGCCGCCACCGGTGCCGTCGATCAGACGGATCAGCGGCATGCCCATCTCACCCGCCATGCGTTCGGCGTAGACCTGCTTCTCCGAGATCGACGCGTCGGCGGCACCGCCACGCACAGTGAAGTCGTCGCCGGCGACAACGACGCGGCGCCCGTCGATGCGCCCCTCGCCGGTGACGAAGTTTGTTGGGACGAAGTCCTTGAGTTGGCCGCTCTCGTCGTACGTCGCGGATCCGGTGAGTGCACCGACCTCGCGGAACGTGCCCGTGTCGAGCAGGTGCGCGATGCGCTCGCGCACGGTGAGCCGGCCGTTGGCGTGCTGGCGATCCACGCGTTCCTCGCCGCCCATGCGTGCCGCGAACTCACTGCGGCGCGCGCCCTCCGCCAGTTCGTCGGACCACTCACCCATGCCGGCGATCCTCTCCCAACCCGTACGCAAGGTGACGCATGGCCGCATCGAGCAGCTCCGCGAGCGGTGCCAACGGCTCGGCAAGCCATTGTTCATACGCCGCAACGGCCGCAGCCAGCGCTGCGTGTCCAACGAGTCGGGGCAGCAACTCGGCCGGCTTCTGTCCGGTGCGCGCGGCGACGAACTCGGTCACGACATCGCGCCAGCGGGCATACATCAGCGTCGCGTGCGCCTGCAGCGCGGGCACATGCAGGATGAGCTCCATCCGTTCGCGGTGCAGCGGCACCTGCTCCGTGGGGAGCGCGTTGAAGTCGACCACGGCTTCGCGCAGCACCGTCACCCAAGGTCGTTCCGGGTCGGCGGATGTGAGTACGTCCCGCAGCCGTTCGAGGCCGCGGTCGAACTCGCCCCAGACCACGTCGTTCTTTGACGCGAAATAGCGGAAGAACGTACGCCGGCCGATCCCTGCGGCGTTCGCGATGTCGTCGACCGTGGTGTCCTCGAAGCCCCGGCGCGCGAACAGCGCGAACGCGGCACGCTCGATGTCGAGGTGCGACGTCGCCGGTGGCCGTCCCGCCATGGGGGTCACTATGGACTGTTGTGGCACCGTGTGCCAATATCTCGCGCATGACTGCTGTCGCGCCCGAGCTCGCCCCCGTCCTGCCGGTCGAGGAGATCGAGGAGGACGACCTGATCCTCGCCGACGTTCTCGTCGAGGAGATCTCCATCGACGGCATGTGCGGCGTCTACTAGTGGGCTATGTCCTGCATCCGCAGGTCGGCCTGCGCGAGGAGCGTTTCGGTGCGCTGGCCTATCACTACGGCAACCGCCGGCTGACGTTCCTCAACGACGAGCGGCTGCTCAGCGTCGTACGCAGCGACGCCCTGCGCGATGACGTCGAGGCGGCGTTGACCGAGGCCGGTGTGCCGGACAACCAGCGGTCGGCGTACAAGGTCGCGCTCGACCGGCTGGCGGCCGCGGAGGTGCTCGTTGCCCAGGACTAAGCCGGCAGTGACCGACCGGCTCGCGCAAGGGTTGGACGCGCCGATCTGCCTGACGTGGGAGCTGACCTACGGCTGCAACCTCGCGTGCGTGCACTGCCTGTCGTCCAGTGGCCGCCGCGACCCGCGCGAGCTGACGACCGACGAGCTGTTTGCCGTCGTCGACGAGCTCGCGGCGATGCAGGTCTTCTATGTCAACATCGGCGGCGGCGAGCCGACGTTACGCCCGGACTTCTGGGAACTTCTGGACTACTGCGTCGCGTCCAAGGTGGGGGTGAAGTTCTCCACCAATGGCTCGCGGATCACGCCGTCGGCTGCGCAACGCATCGCCGGCACCGACTACGTCGACGTGCAGATCTCTATCGACGGCGCGGACGCTGCAACCAACGACGCGATCCGCGGCGCCGGCTCGTTCGACGTAGCGACGACGGCGATGCAACGCCTCGCCGATGCGGGGATGAAGAACTTCAAGATCTCCGTCGTCGTCACGCGTGACAACGCGGCGCAGCTCGACGACTTCCACGCTCTTGCGAGTCGCTACGACGCGCAGCTGCGCCTCACCCGGCTGCGCCCATCCGGACGCGGCGCCGACGTGTGGGACCGGTTGCACCCGACCGCCGAGCAGCAGCGCTCCCTTTACACCTGGTTGCTCGAACGACCCGACGTGCTCACCGGCGACTCGTTCTTCCACCTGTCCGCGCTGGGTGAAGCGCTGCCAGGCCTCAACCTGTGCGGAGCCGGCCGGGTGGTGTGCCTGATCGACCCCGTCGGCGACGTCTATGCCTGCCCGTTCGTGCTGGACGAGCAGTTCAAGGCCGGCAGCGTCCGTGATGCCGGTGGCTTCACCGAGGTGTGGCGCGAGTCGGCGCTCTTCACCTCGCTGCGCGAGCCGGATTCGGCTGGCGCGTGCGCGTCGTGCGGTTCCTACGACGCCTGCCGTGGCGGGTGCATGGCCGCGAAGTTCTTCACCGGCATCCCGCTCGACGGCCCCGACCCCGAGTGCGTGCACGGGCACGGTGAGGCCGCGCTGCTCGCGGCGGCCGGCGCTCGACCAGTGGTGGACGCCGGCCACTCACACCGCAGCGCCGTGCGAAGCGACCCCGTGCGCGGCGGCCCGGTGCGCAGCGGCCCGGTCTTCGTCCCGCTGACCCTCCCCACTTCGAACAGTGGGCGACCAGATTCGGGTGCGTCCGACGGCGTGTCACGGTCGCCCGCCGTTCGAAGTGGCTTGGGGGGGTAAGGGCTGATGGCGCGCAACAAGTGGTTCGAGACGGTCGCGATCGCCGAACGGCGGGCCAGGCGGCGGCTGCCGCAGATGGTCTACGGCGCGCTGCTGGCCGGCTGCGAGGCCGGCGTGACCTATCGCGACAACACCGCGGCGTTCAGCGAGCTCGGGTTCGCGCCGCATGTCGGCGGCCAGTACCCGCAGCGCGAGATGGCGACCACCGTGATGGGACAGCCGGTGTCGATGCCGGTGCTGATCTCACCCACCGGCGTGCAGGCGGTGCACCCCGACGGGGAGCTTGCCGTGGCCCGCGCCGCCGCGGCGCGTGGTGTCGCGATGGGGCTGAGCTCGTTCGGCAGCAAGCCGATCGAGGACGTCGCGGCGGCCAACCCACAGGTGTTCTTCCAGATGTACTGGACCGGCACGCGTGAGGACATCGCACGCCGGATGGAGCGGGCACGAGCGGCCGGTGCCGCGGGGCTGATCCTGACTCTTGACTGGTCGTTCTCGCACGGCCGCGACTGGGGGAGCCCCACGATCCCGGAGACGATGGACCTCAAGACGGCCATGCGTCTGTCGCCGCATGTGGTCACACATCCGGCGTACCTGATGGAGTGGTTGCGCAGCCCGACGCCCATCCCGGACCTGTCGGTGCCCAACCTCGCGCCGGGACCGGGTCAAACCGGCCCGACGTTCTTCGGTGCGTACGGCGAGTGGATGCAAACCGCGCCGGCGACCTGGGACGACATCAAGTGGATGCGCGAGGAGTGGGGCGGCCACTTCATGCTCAAGGGCGTCATCCGCGTCGATGACGCCAAGCGCGCAGTAGATGCGGGATGCACCGCCATCTCGGTGTCCAACCACGGCGGCAACAACCTCGACGGCACGCCGGCGTCGATCCGCGCCCTGCCGGCGGTCGCCGAAGCGGTGGGACACGAGATCGAGGTGCTGCTCGACAGCGGCATCCGGCGCGGCAGCGACGTGGTCAAGGCGATCGCGCTCGGCGCCAAGGCCGTGATGATCGGCCGTGCCTACCTGTGGGGCCTTGCCGTCAACGGACAAGCCGGCGTGGAGAACGTGCTCGACATCCTGCGCGGCGGCATCGACTCGGCCTTGCTCGGGCTCGGCAAGGCCTCGATCCACGATCTCGGTCCGGACGACGTCATCATGCCGCCCGGGTTCACCCGGCGGCTGGGCGTCACCGCAACCTGACAGTGGCGAGCAGAGTCGCGGTCGTCACCGGCGCCGCGAGAGGCATCGGTGCAGCGACGGTCACTGCGTTGGCGCGCGCCGGCTGGTCCGTCGTCGCGGTCGATGCGTGCGCCGACGACCCGGCGCTCGGCTACTCGCTCGCGACCCGCTCGGAGCTCGACGCGCTCGCGGCGGTTGGTGAGGTCACGACGCTGGTCGCCGACGTCCGCGACGTCGCCGCACTCGCCGACGCCGTCGACGCGGCGGTCACGTCGTACGGCGGGCTCGACGCGGCCATCGCCGTCGCCGGCGTGATCGCGGGCGGTGCGCCGCACTGGCAGACCGACGTGGCCGCGGAAAACGTTGTCGTCGACGTCGATCTCGTCGGCGTGATGAATCTCGCGCGGGTCGCGGTGCCGGCGATGCTTCGCCGGCCCGAGCCCAGACATGGTCGGTTCCTGGCCGTCGCCTCGGCTGCGGCCGTCCGGGGCCTGCCGAATCTCGCCGCGTACTGCGCGGCGAAAGCCGGCGTCGCCGGATTCGTTCGTGGTCTGGCTGCCGACCTGCGCGGCACCGGCGTCACGGCAAACGCAGTGAGCCCCGGATCGACTGACACCGCGATGCTCGCGGAGAGCGCGCGAATGTACGACCTCGGGAGTGTCGACGTGTTCGCGCAGCAGCAGCCGGTGGAACGGCTGATCGCGCCCGAAGAGATCGCGCAGGCACTCGTCTGGCTGGCCGCTGCCGAGACCGACGCCGTCACTGGTGCGACGATCCCCGTCGACGGCGGCCTCGCCCTCTGACCCCAGATCAAGCCAGTTAGGTGACGCCCATGACGATGCGGGGGTGCAGCGTCGGGTTGAGCCAGCGCAGAACCCGCAGCAACTCGCTCTGCGGCAGCGACACACATCCGGCAGTCGCGCTGTGGTGCGAGACGTGCAGGAAGATCGCGCTGCCGAGTCCGGGCTTGCGCGCAGTGTTGTAGGCGATGACCGCCGCATAGTTGTACGCCGGAACCTGGTGCAGCGCCTCCGGGCTGCGACCGGCGGAGTAGCGGTGCAGGTCGGTCCGGAGGTTGTAGCGCGACGACGCGGAGTCGTCGTCCCACACGTCATAGCTGTACGCGTGCCGCCACGAGTAATGGATGCCGCTCGGTCGCGCGTTGACCCCGAAGAAGAACGACGCGAAGCCATACGTCCCGCTCGGCGTCCGCCCATCGCCCTCGCGCTTCTTGCCCGCCGGCGCAAAGCCGTTCCTGCCGATCCGCGCTGTCCAGGGGCCTAGCACCCGCACCCATCCGGACGACCGCTTCACGTAGGCAGTCAGCCTCGCGTAGCTCGTGCCATAGCTCGACGCCGTGACGCGGATCATCTGCTGGACGGTGGACGTCGAGGTCGCGGCGGCCGGCCCAACAACCGTGGCCGTCGGCGGCTGCGCAGGGGTAGCCGTGTGAGTCACGGCTTGGGGAGAAGGATTGGCGCAGCCGGCGGCAGTCGTCAGGGCAACCGCGCCGAGCGCGAGGCCACCAAGGCTGAGCCGCACCGCGCCTCCAGTTTCACCCCCGCGAACACTGTCTCCCGAAACGGACAGTTCATGCGGGCGATGTCCGAATTCCGAGACATTGTTCGGCGCGTCCTTACGCTAGACGGCATTCCACTGACCGTGAGGTGAGGATGCCCAGGACGCGCGCGGCTTTCGCCTGCGCCGTGCTTGCCATCGCGGTCGCTGGTTGCAACGCGCACAAGGCGCCGCAGGCGGCACCGGTCCCTGCGCCGCCGGCGCCCGCAACGACCGCGCCGACGCCGACATTCACCCGCGCCGCGCCGACGCCCTCGGCGTCAAAGCCCGCGCGGCAGACCAGGAACATCACCGCGCGGCCGCCGGTCTTTCACAGCAGCGTCGCCCGCGTCACTGCTGCCGATCTCGGCAAGAGCTGGCGACCCGGCTGCCCGGTGGGACCGGGCTCATTGCGCGCGATCACGATGACGTTCTGGGGCTTCGACCATGCCGCGCACACCGGCACGCTGGTCGTCAACGCGAGCGCTGTGTCGGCCATCACGACCGCCTTCCACACCATGTATGCCGACCGCTTCCCGATCCGCCGGATGGTGCCGATCGCGGCGTACGGCGGGGACGACAACGCGTCGATGGCCGCCGACAACACCTCGGCGTTCAACTGCCGCTACGCGGTGGCCAACGGCCCGAAGTCATGGTCGATGCACGCCTACGGCGAAGCGGTCGACCTCGACACTCTGGAGAATCCCTACACGCTCGACGGCCGGGTCTACCCGCCGGCCGGCAAGCCCTACACCAACCGGTCGCAGGTGCGGCCGGGCATGATCGTGCCGGGATCAATGCCGGTGCGGGCGTTCGGCGCGGTCAGTTGGGGGTGGGGCGGTCGCTGGTCGAGCTCGCCGGACTACCAGCACTTTTCCTCGAACGGGAAGTGACGACGAGCGCAAGCGGCACGACGGTGAGGGCGGCACCGGCGACGGCGTCCAGGAAGTAGTGGTTGGCGGTCGAGACCACGACGAACGTCGTCCAGCACGGGTAGAGCCAGGCCAGGTGCCGCCAGGGCGAACGCAGTGCGAGCACCAGCGCTGCCGCGCACCAGATCGCCCAGGCCACGTGCAGGCTTGGCATCGCGGCGTACAGGTTCACCAGTCCCTCGTGCACGTGCCGTGCCCCGAGGATGTCGTTGCGGATCAACGTGTCGGTCAGCCCCGATACGACGAACCGCGGCGGCGACACGGGGTATTGCCAGTAGACGACGAGCGCGACGATGCTCATGCCGACGACGGCGTTGCGCAGCGGCACCTCGATGCGCGGATGACGCCACCAGAGATACGCCAGCACCCCCGCCGTGACGAAGACGTGCGCGAGCGCGTAGTCGTAGCCGGCGATGAGCGCGAGCCAGTTGTGATGGGTCGCCCAGTGGTTGACGTCGGGCTCGGCCCAGATGTGCAGCCAGCGCTCGGCATGCACGACATCGACACCGTGCGCCGTCGCCTCGTCGGCATCGCTCTGCGTCAGTGCTTGCACCGCGTCGTAGAGCCAGTAGAACGCGACCGCGACCAGCGCTTCGCCCCACCAGGGCAGCCGGCGCCCGAACGGGTTCAGCCGGCGACGTTCGCGCGCAGCGACGGCGTCGCGGCCGGTGCCGGTCTCCGTCTCGGCGCCCACCGCGTCGGACAGGTCGGTCACGACGCCCAGCGTCGCGGTGCGGGTCGCTTGTTCGCGGCGCCAGCCCGTTGGTAGAGCTCGCGGTGGCGCTCGACGACGGCGGGCCAGTTGAACTGCTGCAGCGACGACGACCGGGGCACGCTCTCGTGTGTGCGGTCGGTCGCCATCTTCGTGAGCACCGACACCATCTCCCGGTCGCTGCCGACCAGCACTCCGCCCTCGCCGTCGCGGATGAAGTCAGCGAGGCCGGTGTCGCGGCGGCCGACCACCGGCAGCCCTGCGGCGTGCGCCTCCAGCGCGGCGATGCCGAACGACTCGAGCACCGCCGGCGCGACGAAGACGTCGGAGGCGGCCATCGCGGCCTTGACCTCCTGCCGAGGAAGATGGCCGGGCAGCCGCACCCAGTCGGTCATGTCATGACGAGCCAGGTAGCGCTCCATCGATTCGCGCGATGGGCCGTCGCCGAGGATCGTCGCGGTCACCTCGACGTTCACGGGCACTCGCCGGCGCACCGAATGCAGGATGCGCAACAGCGTCATCGGCCGCTTGCGGGTGGCGAGCCGCATGACCGCAAGGATCCGGAGCCGGTCCGGCTCGCTGCGCCGCGTCGCAGGCGTCCACAGGTCGAGGTCGATGCCGTTGGGCAGCACGGCGACGTCAACCGGCTTGCGCGCGCCGCGCCGAACGCCCTCGGCCGCGATCTCGCTCACCGCCGTCCACTGCACCGGCCACGTGCTCCAGTCGAGAAGGCGATCGAACGCTCGGTACAACGGCGTGTAGCGACGCCACAACGAATGCACGGTCATCAACCGCGGCACCCGGCTGCCCGTGCCCAACGAGAAGAATGACAGCAGCGACACCGTTGAGCAGTGCGCGTGGACGACGTCGTAACCGTGTTCGGGGCCGTAGGTTCGATTCTCACGGACGAACCGCCACTTGTCGCGCCAGTCGTCGTCATCGCCCGGTCGCACCACCATCGCGCTGCCCGGCGCATCGATGGCACCGCGGGCGCGTGTCATCGTGATGATGTCGACCTCGTCACCGGCGGCGGCTTGTGCACGGGCAAGGTCGTGCACGTGCATCTCGATCCCGCCGAGCCGCGGGAGATAGGCGTCGGTGACGTGGAGGATTCGCATCACACACCACCGAAATGAGGGACCGGGAGCTCTTGTCGAAGTGAGCTACACCTTAGTGGCGTTCCATGCGCATCCCGACGACGAAGCTCTCTTCACCGGCGGCACGCTGGCCCGTTGCGCGGCCGAAGGACACCGCGTCGTCGTGGTGGTGGCGACGGCGGGGGAGCAGGGGCTGACCGCCGGTGATGGCGGGTCGCTGGGAGAAACGCGCCGCGCGGAGCTGTCCCGGTCCGCCGAGGCTCTTGGTGTCGCACGCGTGGTCGAACTGGGCTATGCCGATTCGGGGCTCGACGGGCCGCTGCCGCCCCGGTCGTTCTGCGCCGAGGCGGTCGGCGCGGCCGCCGAACGGCTCGCGGTGGTGCTGCGCGAGGAGCGCGCCGATGCGATCACCATCTACGACGCCGCCGGCGGTTATGGACATCGCGACCATGTCCGTGTGCACGAGGTGGGCCTTGCCGCGGCCGGGCTCGCCGGGACACGGCTCGTGCTCGAGGCGACCGTCGCACGTGAGCCGCTCCGGCGCGCCGTCCGCTGGCTCAACCGCGCTGGTGTGCGCCCCGGCGGCATGACCGCGGCCGACTTCGACCGCGCCTACGTCGCCCGCGCCGAGATCACACACGAGATCGACGTACGCCGATGGGTGCCGGCCAAGCGCCAGGCGCTCGCCGCGCACGCCTCACAGGCCACAGGAGGCACAGATGTGCGCACGGTGGCGCTTCTCTCCCGCCTGCCTCTGCCGCTGGCTCGGATCGTGCTGGGCCGGGAGTGGTACGTCGAAGTCGGCCGGATGCCGGGCCGACACAGGGTCGACGATCTCTTTGCCAGCCTGCGGTAAGCGGTAAACTATCCGGGTGCGCCGGTCGGGGAAGGTTCTCTTTGGCGTGCTGTCGATCGCGCTGGCGGTCGTTTTGCTCGCCTATTTCCTCCCGCACGCCCTCGGCATCGGGTGGCGGGACACCGAACGCGAGCTCATCACGATCCCGCGTTGGGACGTCGTCTGCCTAACGGCAGTCTGGGCGGCCGGGCTGTGGCTGCACACGATCGTGCTGCGCCGGTCGCTGCCCGGGCTGTCGCTCCAGCGGGCGTTCGCGCTGAACCTCGGCGGCAGCAGCGTGTCCAACGTGCTGCCGTTCGGCGGCGCCGCCGGCATCGGTCTCAACTACGCGATGCTGCGGTCCTGGGGCTACAACCGGGTGCAGATCACCGCCTTCGCGACCATCAGCAACCTGGTCGTGGCCCTGGTGAAGATCGCCATCGCGGTCGTCGGCCTGATCGCGCTGTCATTCATGCCGGACATCGCCGCGCAGCTGTCCCGGCCGGGCTCCCCGGGTGCCATCGCTGTTTTCGCCTCGCTCGCGGTCGCCTCGGTCGCCGGCGTGTGGGCCTATCGCCGCTGGGGTCGCCGCCAGGTCGGCGGTCCGATGGCCTGGATCGCCCAGCTGTGGGAGCAGTGCGCCCACGTGCTCCGGCGCGGCTGGCGCGGGTTGGCTGTCGGCGGGATCGGCTACCCGGCGCTGCAGGTGCTGCTCATGTGGTCGTGCCTGATCGCGCTGCAGGTGCACATCAGCATGGGCGCGGTGCTCGCCGCCTTCGCGGTCGAGCGCATGCTCACGCTGGTGCCGATCACGCCGGGCGGGGTCGGGGTCGTCGAAACCGCCGCGACCGCGACGCTCGTCGGCTTCGGAGCCGACCCCGTGGGCGCCGCCGCCGGCGTCATTCTGTTCCGGGTGTTCAGCTACCTGATCGAGATCCCGCTTGGGGCCGTCGTTGCGGCCGCGTGGTTTGCTCGCACCCGCGGCGCGCGACTGCACGCCGCCGGCGCAGCAGTCTGAGCAGCTCGGCCGGAGTAACTTCCGGGAGTAACTCAACGTAATCGGGGAACCTCCGTGCCGACGCGGACGCGCCGCGTTCGGATCAGGAGGTGCAATGACCGCGGCGCGGCATCGGCGCGAGGAACGCCCAGGATCGCGTCCGGGCACCGGGCCAGCGGGTCGCAGCTTCCGGCCTGATATCGAGGGCCTTCGCGCGGTAGCCGTCGCAACAGTCGTTGCCTTCCACGCCGGGCTGGGGCTTTTTTCCGGCGGTTTCGTGGGCGTGGACGTCTTCTTCGTCCTGTCCGGGTTCCTCATCACCGGCCTGCTGGTCGACGAGCTGACCGGCACCGGCCGGGTCGCGCTCTCAGGCTTCTACGGCCGGCGAATCCGGCGGCTGCTGCCCGCCGCCTCGATCGTGCTCGTCGCCGTCGCCGCCGTGTTCGCCGGTGTCCTGTCGCCGTTGGACCGCCCGGGGCTGGCCGACGACCTGCGTTCCGCCGCGGCCTACATCGCCAACTGGCACTTCGCCGCCGCCTCCATGAACTACATGAGTAGCGCCGACCGAAGCCCTGTGCTGCACTTCTGGTCGCTCGGGGTGGAGGAGCAGTTCTACCTGGTGTGGCCCGTGCTGCTGCTTCTCGCCGGCGCTCGGGCCGCGCGCCGCGGCGACATCGCGACCTGCCGCCGGCGGATCGGTCTGGCTCTCGGCGCCGTCGCGGTGATCTCGTTTGCCTTGAGCGTCTGGCAGACGCCGGTGTCGGAGCCCTACGCCTACTACGGGCTGCACACCCGCGCCTGGGAGCTCGCGGCGGGTGGCTTGGTGGCGCTGGTGCCCGCCGAGGCGGTGCAGCGCGCCCCGCGCTGGATGCGCGGGGTGGCGGGCTGGATGGGCCTCGTCCTCGTGCTGCTCGCGTCCATCCGCTTCAACGCGGCCACGGTCTTCCCGGGCAAGGCCGCGGCGGTCCCGGTCGTGGGAACCGTGCTTGTCGTCGCGGCCGGCCTCGACGGTGTCGACGTCGGCGCTCGCCGGCTGCTGTCGATCGAACCGCTGCGTTACCTGGGCCGCATCTCCTACTCCTGGTATCTGTGGCACTGGCCGGCACTGGTGCTTGCCGGAGACCTCACCTCCGGCAGCGCGAGCGGCGACGACGGCGGGACAGCTGCCGCGCCGCCGGTGGGGGCCGTCCTTCTCGCCGTGGTGGCGTCGTTGGCGCTCGCGGTGATCACACACCACCTCATCGAGGACCCGGTGCGGCGGGCGCGTTGGCTGGCCGTGGTCCGCAGCCGGTCGTTGGCCCTGGGAGCGTCGCTCACCACTCTGTCCGTCGGTCTCGTCACCGCATTGTTGCCGGCCGCGGCAACGTCTTCGGCGGCTGCGCAGGTTGCCGTCGTCGCCCCGACGGCCGTCGCCCCGACGAGCAGCGCCGCGTCGCGATCCACCCCGCGGCGCACCGTCGTACACCTCAAGGAGTCACCGGCGCAGGCGCGGATGGACAAGCCGCACAACAACCGGGGCTGCTATCCCCAGTACGACGCCACGACCGTGCCGGCCGACTGCCAGTTCGGCGACCCGAACGGCAGCAAGGTTGTGGTGCTGCTGGGCGACTCACACGCGCAGCAATGGCGAGATGCCCTGGTGAGAGAAGCGCTCGCCAAGCACTGGCAGCTGTGGATGTGGACCAAGAGCGAGTGCCCGTTCGTCGATGCCCGGACCTGGCTGACCCAGTTCCACGGCGAGTACCGGGGCTGTGAGCAATGGCGGGCGAAGGTGCTGCAGCAACTGGCCACTCTGCCGCGCATCGACCTGGCGGTCGTCTCGCACGCCAGCAGTTACACACTCCACCTGCTCGACAGCCATGGGCGGCGACTTCGGGTGGCCCAGATCGGTCCGGTATGGACCCAGGCCTGGGCCTCGATGGCGCATCGGCTGGGCGCAATGGCCGGCCACATCGCCATCGTCAAGGACGTCCCACGTCCGCGTGTCGACGTCGCGGCCTGCCTCGCGGCGCACCGGTCCAACGCCACGTCATGCTCGCCGAAGCAGAGCGACGCGATGTGGGCAGAGAACATGCTCACGTCGCTCGAGCTCGCCGCACACGCCCCGCGTACGACTCTGATCGACTTCGATCCGCAGATCTGCCCGAGCGACCCGTGCCCGGTGGTCACCGCGGACGGGCTGATCATGTACCGGGACCAGAGCCACCTCACCGTGACCTACACCATGCGCTTTGCTGCCCAGCTCGGACGGCGTCTGGCAGCCCTCGTCAGGTGACGAGTCGCGGCGTAGCGTGCCGTTTGTGATTGCCCTCCAGGCCGGGGGTGCAGCGGTAGCAGCAACGGGTAGGGCAGCCGCGTGGTGAGCCGAGCAGGCGCTCCAGGGTTGGACGCTCGTGCCACGGCGTGACGTCGTCGTCGTCGGCGCCTCCGCGGGCGGCGTCGAGGCGTTAAGGGATCTCGTTCGCGAGCTGCCCGCCGACCTCGAAGCGACCGTGCTGGTCGTGCTGCACATGCCGCCGGCGGCCTTCAGTGCGCTGCCGGCGATTCTCGACCGTTCCGGCAAGCTGCCGGCCCGCACTCCCGCAGAAGGTGAGGTGCTCGAGCCGGGCGTCGTCTTCGTGGCACCGCCCGACCGGCACCTGCTGCTGCGCCACGACCACGTGGTTCTCGGCTACGGGCCCAAGGAGAACGGGCACCGGCCAGCCATCGACCCGTTGTTCCGGAGCGCGGCGCGCTGGCGCGGACCCCGGGCGGTCGGAGTCATCCTGTCCGGAACGCTCGACGACGGGGCCGCCGGACTCGCGACGCTTGTCGAATGCGGCGGCGCCGCCCTCGTCCAAGACCCGGAATCTGCGCTCTACGACTCGATGCCCTGCGCCGCCATACGCGCGGTTCCCGGCGTGCGGACGGCGACGGTGCCGGCCCTGGCCACGCTGATCTCGGATCTCTGCCGCGAGGACGTCGCGGTGGATGCCTCCCCAGCGGAGCGGCTCCTCGAGATGGAAACGGAGATCCCCGAGATGGGCGAGGACGCTCTCTCGGACGAACAACGCCCTGGACGTCCCGCGGCCATGACATGCCCGGACTGCAACGGTGCCATGTTCGAGCTGACCGAAGGGCTCGTGCTTCGGTTCCGGTGCCGGGTCGGTCACGCCTGGTCACCGGATTCGCTGCTCATGGAGCGGGTCGAGGAAATGGAAGGCGCGCTGTGGGCCGCCATCCGCAGCCTTGAGGAGAAGGCAGCTCTGCATCGTCAGCTCGCCGACCGCGCCGCCGGTTCGCGGGCCTTGTCCGCGGGGCGCGGCTATCACCAGGGGCGGGCCAAAGAGGCCGACAGCTCTGCCGCGCTGCTTCGCGACCTCTTGCGCCGACCGTTGATCGCCGACGACGCTCCGTACCCGCACGAAGTGGAGTCAGAACGCTAATCTTCGCCTTGCGATGACTACCGAACAGGACCCGGAATTCGAGGCGCTCCTGCACTTCCTGCGCGACAGCCGCGGCTTCGACTTCACCGGCTACAAGCGCTCGAGTCTCGTGCGCCGTGTCGACCGGCGCATGCAGCAGGTGTCCGTCGTGTCCTACGCCGACTACCTGGACTACCTGCAGCTGCACCAAGAAGAGTTCACGGCCCTGTTCAACACCATTCTTATCAACGTCACCGGCTTCTTCCGCGACCCGGACGCGTGGAACCACCTGCGCGACGATGCGCTTCCCACTGTGCTTTCCACCCGCAAGCCGACGGATCCCATCCGGGTCTGGAGCGCAGGTTGCGCGTCTGGTGAAGAGGCCTACACCGTGGCCATCCTTCTCGCCGAGTTGCTCGGGCCGGACGAGTTCCGCGACCGGGTGAAGATCTACGCCACCGACGTCGACGAGGAAGCGCTGTCGACGGCGCGGCATGCCAGCTACCTCGACAACGTGGTCAATGCCGTGCCGGAGGACCTGCGCAGCCGCTACTTCGAGCAGCAGGGGCAGCGCTACATCTTCCGCACTGATCTGCGCCGTTCGGTGATCTTCGGACGCAACGACTTGGTGCAGGATGCGCCGATCAGTCGCGTCGACCTGCTGCTCTGCCGCAACACGCTGATGTATTTCAACGCCGAGACGCAAGCCAAGATCGTCAACCGCTTCCACTTCGCGATGAGCGACGACGGGATGCTGTTTCTCGGCAAGGCCGAGATGCTGCTGTCCCACGCCGAGCTCTTCCAGCCGGTCGACCTCAAGCGCCGGTTCTTCCGCAAGGTGCCCCGTCGGGCCCTGAACGGCGTGCGGGCCGGCGGCATGGGGACCTACGGCGAGCCCGTGGCCGACCCGAGCGGTCTCGCCACGCTCCGCAGCGAAGGACTCACCGCCAGTCCGATCGCGACGCTGCTCGTCAGCAGCGACGGGCTGCTGGCCTTCAGCAATCAACGCGCCGACGGGTTGTTCGGGCTGACCCCGGCAGACGTCGGGCGGCCGTTCCGCGACCTCGAGGTGTCCTACCGCCCGGTCGAGCTGCGCTCCTACATCGATCAGGTGGTGCACGAACGTCGACCGGCGTGGATCCGCGAAGTCGAGACGCCACGTGGGCCGAACGAGACCCTCTACTTGGACATCCAGATCGCGCCGATGATCGCCGGCGACGGCACGAACATGGGCGTCGCCCTCTATTTCAACGACGTCAGCCGCTACCGGAAACTCCAGTCCGAGCTGGAGATGACGAACCGGCAACTGGAGACGGCGTACGAGGAACTGCAGTCGACGGTGGAGGAGCTGGAGACCACCAACGAGGAACTGCAGTCGACGGTGGAGGAGCTGGAGACCACCAACGAGGAACTGCAGTCCACCAACGAAGAGCTCGAGACGATGAACGAGGAACTGCAGTCGACGAACGACGAGCTGCAGACCATCAACGACCAGTTGCGCGACCGCACTCAGGATGTCAACGACGCCAACGCATTCCTCAAGGCGATCCTGCGCAGTCTTGACACCGCCGTCATCGTCCTCGACACCGATCTCGTGGTGAGCGCGTGGAACCGCCGCGCCGACGACATGTGGGGCGTCCGTTCCGACGAGGCTGTCGGCCAGCACCTACTCAACCTGGATATCGGCTTGCCGGTCGAGCAGCTCCGGCCGATGCTTCGGGCCACCCTGACCGGCGCACCCGACGTCGACGAGCTTCGGCTGGAAGCAGTGAACCGGCGCGGTCGCGGCATCACCGTGCGCGTCACTGCGTCGCCGTTGACGAGTGGCGACGGTCACCGAGGCGGCGTGATCCTCCTCGTCGACGAGGAGATGCAGAGCGCGGAATAGCGAGTGCGTCACGAGCAAGCCGTGCATCACGAGCTCTAGGCCATTGAGATGCACGAGTCAGCGGCACGGCGTCACGACGCGATCGCGGACTGGTACGACCGCGGCGCCGTTGAAGCGCGCGAACCGATGCGCGGCCAGCTGCTCGCCTTGGCGGTAGAGAAGCGGGTCCCTTGGCGGAAGGCGCTATCCCGGACGCGAGCTAGGCGCGCTCCTCGTACGCGGTGAGGCGTGCGCGTGCCCGCGCCGCCACGGCCGCGAAACGGGCGGACTGCTGCCGTTCCCGCGCGGCGTATGCCCGGGCCGCGCCGGCATGCCGGACGTGCGGTCCGGGGTCACCCTTCCTGGTCGCGAGCAGGTCGCTGGTCAAGGCGACCTTTTCCACCACCTCGGCCACGCGTGCCGCCGTGGCGGCAAGGTCCGCGGCCAACGTGGCTGAGCGCCACATTGCTTCTGTGGTGCGGTCGGCCAGGTTGCCGACGTCCACCTCCGAGAGGGGCACGCACTTAGTGTGATCAGGGTGGCGTTGCATGTCAGCAGGAGGGGAGACCCGCGGTGAGACCCAACACGGATCCCGGGCTTGACGCAGAGAGCGAACGCACTATCGGCATCGCGCTTTTCAACCACGTGTGGACGCTTCTCGAGCTGCCGGACCGCACTGCGGAGCAGGACCTCGAGATGGTGCATGCAGCGCATGCGTCGGGCTACCACTGGATGAAGGTGGGAGCCCCGGTCAACCGCTCCCGCAGCGAGTGGCAGGTGTCACGCGTCTACGCGGTGCTAGGTCGGGCCGAACCGGCGATCTGGCATGCCAAGGCGTCACTGGCCATCTGCCAGCGCGAGGGGATCGGCGACTGGGATCTGGGGTTCGCCTACGAGGCACTCGCGCGGGCCTATGCGGTGGCCGGCGACGCCGACGAGGCGCGCCAGTGGCTGAGCCAGGCCCGCGCCGCCGCAGCGGACATCGCTGAGGACGGAGACCGGAACCTGCTCCTTGCCGACCTGGACACGATCACGCTGCCGGGCTGACCCGGCGCTGCGTCGGCAAATTCTGCATTGTCGGGCGGCACGGCCGACCGCGCCGTACCGTAACGGCTTCGGAACGCTCGACTGCGAGTCTGTCTGACGGCGTCGACGGGGGAGAGGAGCGATGCAGGCACCACGTCAGCCGCAGGTCGCGCTTCCCGTCTTCTTGGTCGCGGTGAGCGTCCTCCTCGCGGCGGTGGGCGTCGGGCTCGTCGTGGGTGCGGGCGTGCCGCTGACCGATCACCAGTTCTTCGTCAGCGACGTCATCAACTCACTGGTGTGGCCGGTGCTGGCGGCGCTCGTGCTGCGTCGGCAGCCGGGCAACCTGCTCGCGTGGCTGTTCGTCGTCATCGGGCTCAGCCAAGCCCTGTTCGTCGGCGGCACCGAGACCGCGCGCTACCTGTGGACGAACGACCCGGGCAACAGCGTCGCTCCATGGTTCGCACTCGCCGGCGAGGCAGCGAGCAACCTCGGCTGGCCCGCGCTGTGGATCGTGCCGCAGCTTTATCCGAACGGCCGGCCGCTGCCGGGCTACTGGCGGGTGCATTTTCGGCTGACGGCCGTTGCTTACCTGTTGCTGCTGGTCGCCGACACCCTCACACCCGGGCGGCCGGAGTCGTACTGGCCGCGCGACAACCCGATCGGGGTTCTGCCGCAGAGCGGGTTGGCGCACGGGGTCGGTTCGGCCATTGGCGCGGTGGTCTTCGTCGGCCTCATCATCGTCGGCGGCCTGGCGACGACCGTCCTGCGCTACGTCCGCAGCAAAGGCCTCGAACGGCAGCAGCTCAAGGCGTTCGTGGTCGCAACCGCGGCGCTGCCACCGATCGGCCTGCTGGCCAGCGCGCTGCCTCATTCGTGGGTGCTCATCACGGTCGCGACTACGGCGCTGCCAGTGGCATGGGGCCTGGCGCTGTTCCGTTACCGGCTCTACGACATCGACCGGGTCGTCAGCCGCACCGTCTCCTACGCCATCGTCACCGGGCTGCTCGTCGGGGTCTACGTCGGCTGCATCGCTCTGACCACACGTCTGCTGTCGTTGTCGTCCTCGTTCGGTGTGGCCGCGACGACGCTGCTGGCCGCGGCTCTATTCCAGCCCCTGCGCCGCCGGGTCCAGTTCGCCGTCGACCGACGCTTCAACCGCTCGCGCTACGACGCGACGCGCACCGTCGAGGCGTTCGCTGACCGGCTGCGGACCGAGGTCGCACTCGACTCGCTGCAGTCCGACTTGGCCGGGACGGTCGCGGACAGCCTGCAGCCGGATCGCGTATGGGTGTGGCTGGCCGACGCGCAGTCAGTAGGAGAACTCGAGCGCGTGTCGCAGGGGGATGCCGCTGTCCGGCACGTCGAGCACGACCGGCTTGTGCCGTCGCAGCGTCGCGATGAAGTCGCTGTGGAGCGCCACGAGATTCATGCCACGGCGCTGATAGAACGCGATCGCGCGGATGTTGTTGTTGGTGGTGACCAGCCACAGCCGGCGCCCGCGCTCGACGGCGAGAGCCTTGACCGCCGCAACGTCTGGCCGTCGTCCCGGTAGGTCGCATGCGCCGCGTCGAGTTCCTGCACTTCCACCAGGTCAGTCTGCGAGCAGAGCTTCGATCGCGCTCAGCAATTCGTCGGACTCCGGCTCGGCGAGCGGGCTGAACCGGTGCACCGGCTCGCCGGCGCGGTTCACGAGGAACTTCTCGAAGTTCCAGCGGATGTCGCCGGTGTGGCCGCCGGCGTCGGCTAGCTGGGTCAGTGTCGCGTAGAGCGGCTGCCGGTTGTCGCCGTTGACGTCAGCCTTCTCGAACAGCGGGAAGGTCACGCCGTACGTCGTGCTGCAGAAGGACTCGATCTCGTCCGACGTCCCGGGCTCCTGCTCGCCGAACTGGTTGCACGGGAAGCCGAGCACGGAGAAGCCGCGCTCGGCGAACTTCTCGTGGATGCGCTCCAGGCCGGAGTATTGCGGTGTCAGGCCGCACTTCGACGCGACGTTGACGACGAGCAGCACCTTGCCCTCGTAGTCCCGCAGCGATGCTGGGTTGCCGTCGAGGGCGCGGACTGGGACGTCATAGATGGCCATGTGAGCACGGTAGTGCGACACGTCGGCACAATCGACCTAGGTTGAGAGCGCTGAGGTAGAGCACGCGACCTGGGAGGCGTCATGTTGTCGGTGTTCGGGTTCGATCGGGTCGGCGTCGTGCTCGGCGACATCTTCTTCGTCGATCCCAATCCGGCGCCCGGGCAGGAAGGTGCCGAGCGCGGGGTGCGCGTCGAGGTGCGATTCATCCAGCCGCAGGAGCACGAGGGATCGATCTACGCGGCTCGGCCGATTCTCGTCGGTGAGCCGATCTGGCGGCTCGACCTGCTCGAGTCGGTCGAGGGCAAGCCCGGCAGCTACGACCGCACGCACCACCATCCACTGATGCGCGGTTGGGAACCGGGCCGACGCAAGTTCGAGCGCGAGCTGTCCGCCGACCCACTCGGATTCCTGGCCGAGCGCTTGCGTGATCTGCCGGGCTTGCTCGCCCAGGCGGAGGTGCCTCGTGACGCCGTCAGCGAGGACGACGTCCAGCAGTTGCGGGACAACGCCGAGGACATCGTGGCCACCACCGCGTCGATGCTCGAGCGTGTCCGCCGCGGTGAGCTGGCCCTCGCTGCGGAGCCGGACGAGTCCGGACTCGCCCGCACCGGTTGGCTCTGACCTCGGCGGCCTTACAGGTCGGGCGGCAGCGTCCAGCCGGTTGACTGCTTCACCAGCAGATGCACCGCCTTCACTGCGTTGGTCGGCAGCGGCCCGTAGATGTGCGGGAAGCCTTCCGATCCACCGTCGAGGTTCTCGACCCGAATCTCGGCGGAGATGTTGTCCGGATCCGCCTCGAGAAGTAGGAGCGGTCCGTCCCAGTCGCCATAGAGGAAGTTCGCGACGGTTTCCAGCTGGTGCCTGAACGAGCAATGGATGAAGCCGACGTCGCCAAGGCTCGCGCCGCGGGTGGAGCCGTAATACGAGCCGTCAGTCTGCGCTTGCTCCCACACCGACGGTTCCGTTATGTGGAAGATCGAGGCCCCCATATCGCGACATCATGGCAGCGCCGTGGCACCGACCGTCGCCATTGACTGACGCGACAGCCCGCGGGTGTCACCATGACCGCATCACTGCCTAAGGGGGGCAGGGTGCGGGACGCCACGGGCGGTGCGGACTCATCGGTGCGGCTCGCCGAGATCGTGGCCATGCTGTCGCTGGCTACCGATTTGGGCTACGGCCAACCGATGGAACACGTCCAGCGGTCCTGCATGCTGGCACTCAAGCTGAGTGATCTCCTCGGCCTCGATGAAGGTGAACGAGCCGCCGTCTACTACGTCGGGTTGCTCGCCTGCGTCGGCTGTTTCGCGGACGCTCACGAGCAGGCGCGGTGGTTCGGCGACGACATCACCTTGAAGTCCGATCTGTACGACGTCGACTTCGCGGGGCTCCCGATGATGACGTTCATGATGGGACACGTCGGCACCGGGCTCGCCGCTGCGAAGCGCGCCGGCCGCCTCGCTGCCTTCATGGCAGGCGGGCGTCATGACGTCGATGGCATGTATGTCACGCACTGCTACGTGGCCGGGATGCTCGCCGACCGGCTCGGGCTTCTGCCGTCCGTCCGCGAGGGCCTGCAGCAGGCGTACGAACGTTGGGACGGTCGCGGCCAGCCCAACGGTGTGCAGGGCGCCAGTGTCGCAATGTCGGTCCGGCTGACCCGGCTCTGCCGCACGGTCGAGGTGTTCTTCCGACGGGGTGGCGTGACGGCGGCGGAGGAGGTGGCGCGGGCCCGGAGCGGGAGTGAGTTCGATCCGACGCTCGTCGACCTCTTCTGCTCACATGCGCATCGGCTGCTCGAGGAGATCGCGACGACGACGAGCTGGGAGTCGGTCGTATCTGCCGAGCCGGGTCTCGCCCGAGTGCTCACCGCCGCCGAGCTGGACGATGCGCTCGAGGCGCTCGCGGACTATGTGGACCTGAAATCACCGTTCACGATCGGGCACTCGAGGGCAGTCGCGGACTTGGTTGCCGAGGCGGGTCGCACGTGCGGGCTCGCCGCGGCCGAGACGGTCGTGTTGCGTCGTGCGGCGCTCGTTCACGACATCGGTCGGCTCGGAGTGTCGAACGCGATCTGGGACAAGCCGGGCCCGCTGACGATGTCGGAGCAGGAGCGGGTGCGGTTGCACCCGTACCTGACCGAACGAATGCTGGCCGGCTCCGCGGCGCTGGCACCGCTCGGGACGATCGCAGGCCAGCATCACGTGCGGTTGGACGGCTCGGGTTACCCGCGCGGCGTCGGCCGCGGCGCGCTCTCGACGTCGGCGATGTTGCTGGCCGCGGCGGACACCTACCAGGCGGCTCGAGAGCCGCGGCCCTACCGGCCGGCACGCACGGCGGACGAAGCCGCCGACGAAGTGCGGCGCGATGTTGAGGCGGGCCGGTTGGACGGTCAGACGGCGCATGCCGTTCTCGCCGCAGCCGGGCACCGCGTCGGCCGCCGTCGCGAGACCCCGGCGGGACTTACCGGGCGCGAGGTCGACGTCCTTCGGCTGCTAGCGCGCGGGCTGTCTAACAAGGCGATCGCCGAGCGGTTGGTCATCACGCCGAAGACGGCTAACAGCCATGTCGAACACATCTACACGAAGCTGGGCGTCTCGAGCCGCGCGGCGGCAAGCCTCTACGCCGCCCAGTCAGGCCTGCTGCCGGAGGCAGCGCCAAACGGTGACAGAGTGCCGGCCTGAGGTCGGCATGAATCGAAAGATCGGGTGAATGCCCGATGGAAGGAGGGTCGGCGAACTCTACGTTTCGAGCCAACGATCCACACCGAAAGGAGTTCAGCCATGGGTCTGTCTCTCAACGACACAGCGCCCGACTTCACCGCCGAGACCACAGAGGGACGGCTGAGCTTTCACGACTGGCTCGGTGACTCGTGGGGCGTGCTGTTCTCACACCCCAAGGACTTCACTCCGATCTGCACGACCGAGCTCGGCTACATGGCGAGAGCCAAGGGTGAGTTCGACCGCCGCGGCGTGAAGATCATCGGCCTCTCGGTGGACTCCGTCGAGGACCACAAGCGGTGGGCCCAGGACATCGAGGAGACCCAGGGCGCCGCACCCAACTACCCGATGATCGGCGACACCGATTTCTCCGTGGCGAAGCTCTACGGGATGCTGCCGGCCGAGACGTCCGGTGATGCCAAGGCCCGCACACCGGCGGACAACCAGACCGTTCGCAACGTGTTCGTCGTTGGCCCGGACAAGAAGATCAAGCTGATCCTGGTCTATCCGATGAGCACCGGTCGCAACTTCGACGAGGTTCTTCGCGTCATTGACTCTCTTCAGCTGACGGCGACACACAAGGTCTCGACCCCGGTGAACTGGAAGCAAGGAGAGGACGTCGTCATCGGCGGCGCGGTGAGCAACGACGAAGCGCGGCAGCTGTTCCCGGATGGCTGGAAGGAAGTCAAGCCGTACATCCGCGTAGTCCCGCAACCGCAGTAGACCATCACCGCAAGGAGAGTGGTTGTGATGCCGTACGCCCGTCTCGTCAGATTCAGCTGTGGGCCCGGCGATGAAGCGCCGGCGAAGCTGATCGCTGAAGACCTCGCACCGCAGATCAGGCAGCAACCTGGATGTCAGCAGGTTGTCGTCTTCGGTGACGTCGACGGTGAAGGTGGCCTCTTCGTGCTCTGGGACTCCCAGGAGCAGGCCGACGCTGCCGCCCGAATCATCAGCCCGCGGCTGCAGCAGCATCTGGCCGGTCACGTGACCGGACCACCCGACATGCGCCTGTTCCCGGTGCTATCCGGCTGAGTCCTACCATCCCCTGGTGATGTTCAGCCCGGAGCTGCGCGCAGGCGTCGAAGCTGGCGACATCACCGTCTCGATCCGGTTGTGGCAGCGGGCGAAGGTCAAGGCGGGAGGCCGCTACCAGAGCAATGGCTTCATGATCGAGGTCGACTCGATCGAGCTACTGCCCTTCTCCGCTGTCACAGCCGACGACATTGTGCGCTCGGGCGAACCCGACCGGGAGGTCCTTCGACAACGGGCCGCGCACGCCGGACCGATCCGCGACGACACCCTCGTCTATCGCGTCGAGTTCCACGTCGTCTAGCCCTGTGGGGTTGCGTCTTCCTCACTGTGTCGTGGGGCGCCGTGTCGTTGGGCGCCGTGTCGTTGGGCGGCGACGAGCTGTGGGACGCCGTCAGTCTCGATCTCGACGTCGTCACCGATCCTGATGGGACCGCCGACCGAGACTGCGGTCCAAGCCCCGAATAGACCGCCGTGGTGACGTGCCAGCGTACGAAAGATGTCGCGATCGCCATCGAGGCCGGGTTGCGGCCGTGTGACCATCGTGCACCGGATGCACGGCTGCTGTGGCTTCAGCTGTGTGCTGCCGATGCGCAAGGTCGTTCGGCCGCACCAGGTGTCCTCGACCCAGCCGTCTTCGGTCAGATCAATAACGAGGTTCGCGCGGAACCGGCGTAGATGCCAGTCGCCCTCCGGATGCAGCGCGGCCGCTGTACGAAGGCTCGCAGTGGTCAGCACGAGCAGCGGCATGGCGTCGACGAAGCGGCCGGCAGGCATCGTCCACTCGATGGCCTCGCTCGCGTCGTCGGTGGCGTCGGCGAAGTATTCGGCGCTGGCGCCCGGCTCACCGACGGAACTGACGAGACGCACCGGCTTGTCTAGCCAATCCGAAAGGGCGGAGTCCGTGTCCGTGCCGGGACCTTCGCACGTGACGCCGGTCGGCAGCGTGATCACCGGGCTGCCGTCCGGTGCCAGCGCCGCGGCCGCGAAGAGCAGCTGTGGAGCGCGGCGGGCGGTCAGGACCTTCCCGGTGGTCTCGTCGCGGATGCCCCAGCAGCGGTCACCACGCAGGCCGCTCGGCTCGATCTCCGCGCTCGACACCAGCTCGCCTTGCAGCGACTTGACGGGATAGCGCGCGATCTGGACCAGCCGCATCGCCGGCTCCTCACGGGTAGGGGCAGCGCCGACTTGCCAGCCACCGAGGGGCAGCATTTCACGTCGGTAGCCACGTCGCCGTCGGTTTCCGTCCGCACGAATCGGGCAGAACCGGTCCGCCACTGGGGCTGAGTCGAATCAGACCATTCCAAGAGAGGCCGTGGAGTGTGCCGTCACGAGCAGACGACACTGCCCCCAATCCCCGCGTCGGTCACCCAGGCCCGCCACTGGGTCACGGACCTGCTAGGACGATGGGATCTTGCCGCCGCGGCCGATGACCTGCGCCTTGTGGTCTCCGAGTTGGTCGGCAATGCGGTGCTGCACGCCCGGACCGTCGTACAAGTCGCCCTGTCCATCGCTGACGGGGTGCTCGAACTCAGCGTCCGTGACAATCACCACCGTTCCCCGCGTCCCCGAGCGCACGGCGAGGACGAGCCCAGCACAGGTGGGCGTGGGCTGATGCTCGTCGAGGCCCTGTCGGACGAATGGGGCGTCGCTGAGCGGATGGACGGCAAGGAGGTGTGGTTCCGGGTCGCCGCGCCGGCCGGATGGCGCTACGCGCGAGAGTGCGTTTGCGCAGAGCCGGTCGCTGAGCACGCGATCCGCACCAGCTCGGGACGGCTCGTCGTCCTGATGCGGCCTGGCGATCTGCCCGGCGAGGACTGAATCGCCACGCGTCGTGGGCGGGCGTCTGACTCCCAGCGTCTCCTTCAGATCACAGACGTGCGGCTCGCGCGGCTGTCGGTCGACGACTTCAGATGTGGCGGGATGAGGTGGTCCGGCAGGTCGGCAGTGACGCCGAGATGCTCCTTGATGTGGCGGATGTGAGCCAGCGCCTCGTCGTGCAGTTTCGACACGTGATGCGTCGTCAGCGCGGTCGTCAGCAGTGAGAACGTTGCCGCGAACAATGGAATGACTGTGAGCATGACGAGTACGGCGATGAAACGGCCCAGATGGGTGTGCGGCGTGATGTCGCCGTAGCCCACGGTCGTCGCCGTCGTCACTGACCAGTAGAGGCCGGTCGGCACCGATAGATGCTCGACCGAGGCGAACCAAACTGCTCCGATGACGTCGAACCCGCCAGCGGCCACGATCGTGTAGATGGCCGCTCGGCGGCTCATCGGTAGGGCCTTCGGGACGCCATAGCGTTAGACCTCCGGATCGGGATGCGCTGCAAGACCTCAGAATCTCATCGACAGGCACTCAACCCCGCGCCCGACACGGCACGACGATCCTGGGGAGGTGAGACGCAGATGATCGCCGGCGATGTCTCCTACTCGGACGGCGTGGTGACCATCCGACGGGCTGACCCCGACGTCGATCTCGACGGTTTCTTGAGTGGGACAGACGACGCCCAGATCGACTGGCTCTGGGATCCGGGACATCGGGAGGAGTGGGAGGCGCTGTCGACGGGTGCCCAACGCGAGCACCAGCGCACCTATCTGACGAGCATCCGCGACTCCTTCGGTCCTGGCCCCAAGTGGTGCTTCGTCGGTGTGACAGTGGTCGGCTACGCCCTCTACGTCGACTGCGATCTGAACGACCCGGATGTGCCGGCCGGCGACGCCAACATCAGCTACACCTGCCACCCGCGGTTCCGTGGTTTGGGCTACACGAGCCGAGCAGTCCGACTGACGCTTCGATTCCTCACGGACAACGAGTTGACCGCCAGAGCGCAGATCGTCGTTCACCCCGACAACGAAGCGTCTCTTCGCGTGGCGCGTGCCGTGGGGGCCGTCGAGGTGGAGCGGTTCACGGACAGACATGGCCGTCCGATGATTCGGCACATCGTCGATCTGCAGGGGGCCGACGCGGCGGCGGACGGTTTGGCCCGCTGAGCCGCCTTGTCCGAACGGCGGCACGGTCACCGGCCGCAATCTGCCACAGCCACAAAGTTGGGCTGATCAGGCAGGAGGGACGCCGGCGCCCTCGAAGCATCAGCGCGGATGACGAGGCCGAGTGAAGGGGTGCGTCGATGAGCCGCAACCGCCGCACGTTGCTACCGATCGCTGCCGCTCTTGCGCTGGCGGCTACTGTCACGGCCGTCCCGAGCCTGGCCTCGAAGCCGGGGTGGAAGCCTGACGCCGCCAAGTACGGCGACGTGGTCGTGCAGAACGTGCACATCCGGATGAGCGACGGCGTCGATCTTGTCGGTGACGTCGAATATCCGGCCGACAAGTCAACCGGCAACGCCTCTACCGGCCACTTCCCGGTGCTGCTCACCCAGAACCCCTACGTCTGCCAGGTCCCGGCCAGCGGAAGCAACACCTACTACGTCGATCGCGGCTACATCTTCGCCACCGTCTGCGTGCGGGGCACCGGCCGGTCCGGCGGCAAGTTCGGGTTCATGAGCCAGCGCGACCAGCTCGACGGCGTGGAGCTCGTCAACTGGGCCGCGCACCAGTTGCCAGGCTCCAACGGCGTCGTCGGCCTGACCGGCTGCTCCTACCTCGGCCTGACCCAGATCTTCACAGCCGGCGCCCTGCCGGCGAACTCGCCGGTGAAGGAGATCGCGCCCTCGTGCGCGGGCACCGACATGTTCCGCGAGTCGGCCGACTCGGGCGGCGTGCCGACCGAAAGCCTTGAGTACATGTTCCCGGGCATCGCCGGCCTCATCGGCGCACGCGCCGGCGTCTACGGCGCGAAGACGGTCGCGACAGGTCTGACCGGCGGCGACCCGGCCTACGACGGCACGTTCTGGACCTCACGGACGCCAGGTGACTACGCCGCACACATCGCAGCGCTGCACATTCCTGCGTTGATGTGGAGCGGCTGGAGCGACATCTTCACCCGCACGTCCGAGGAGATGTACGCATACCTCCAGAACGCCGCCGCCGGCCGGCCTGTCTACGGCCCGATGGCCGTCGGCCAGAAGGTGTCGCCGATGTACCAGATCGTCGTCGGACCATGGGGCCACGGACAGGGCATCGACCAGACCATTCAGCTCGAGTGGTACGACACCTGGCTCAAAGGCGAGGACACGCCGATGGGCCACACCCGCACACCGATGCACCTCTACCAGCTCGGCACCAACACATGGATCAACACGGCGGACTTCCCGATGGTCGACCGCTACACGCGCTACTACCTCGGTGCCTCCGGCGCGCTGTCGACCACGGCTCCGAAGCCGAAGGGCAGCGACACCTTGCAGTTCGCGCCACCGCAGATGTCATCGCTGACCTACACGACACCAGCGTTCAAGCGCGGCGCGACGCTCGCGGGACCGATCAGCGCGACGATCAACGCGTCCTCATCAGGCACCAACATGGACATCATCGCGACGCTGTCCGACGTTGCTGCCGATGGCACCGCGACGCAGATCACCCAGGGCAATCTCGCCGGGTCGTTCGCGGCGTACGACGACTCCCGGAGCTGGCATGACGCCAACGGCGTCGACATCAACCCGTATCCGCTCTTCGACCAGGACCGTTGGCTGACAGCGGGCAAGCCGGTGCAGCTCGACATCACGATCTCCCCGCGGGTCTACTCGGTTGCTCCCGGCCACAAGTTGCAGGTCGTCCTGACGACGATGCAGGACGAGACGAAGTGCGGCGCCGTCCTCGGCGTCCACCCGTGCTTCCCGACACCGTCGCAGCTGCGCACGTTCCCGGGCACCTACACGGTTCTGCGCGGGGCCGGCCAGCAGTCGACGATCAACCTACCGCTGCTGCCGTTCGGCTTCTTCAAGCCGACCGGTGGCAAGGGAGCTGAGCCTGCTTCGCTGTAAGCCCGATCGCTGCGTTCGGTCAGGTGCTCGACGACGAACTGAGAGTGCTCCAGAGCCCGAACAGCATCACGCCGCTCGCGGCGGCTGCGAGCACGAGGTGCGAGGAGCGGAGCCGACCGCGCACGCGGGCATACAACGGATAGACCGCAACGACGACGAGCTGCGACAGCCACAACGCGACAAGTGACGGCTTGAGCAGGTCGGCGTAGAACCGCGCCGGGTCGATGAGGCTGATCGGACCGGCTGCGACGAGCGGCACCGCCAGCCATCGTGCGACCGAACGCGTTGGTCGCGCGGTGACGGCGTGGACCAGTCTGGTGACCGCGACGTATTCGAGGACCATGACACCCACGACGCTCGCGGCGACACCGAGGCCGACGGCTGTTGCTGCGGAAGCGCCGACGTCGACGTGCACCAGCGACATCCCTGGAATGGCGGCGTGCGCGAATGCTGGGTCAACTGCCATCGGCAGAACGGCAAGGACGACGATCGCGGCGGTGAGGACGTAGACGGCGGGAAGCACACGCCGGATGGTGCGACGCGGTTGCGCGACCTCGCCGCCGAGGAACAGCGGCAGGCTGCCGCAGACGAACAGCAGCGCTACGCTGCCGGCCGCGACGGCGGTCGCATGCGGTTGGCCGTGCGGGGCGAACGCCGTGGCGGTGGTTCCGTGTCCGACCGCAACGACGTCCAGTAGTGCCGCGAGTGCCAGCTGGCCGACCGCAATGACGCCCAGCACCGCGACCGTCGTACGCCGTCCGGCGAGCACGACGGCCGCGATCGCGATGGGGAGCGCCACTTCGAGTCCGGACCGATAGGCGTTGAAGCGGGGACTCACCGCGGGGAGGACGTCATAAACGACGTAGGCCGTCGTGTAGACCAGGTACAGCGCGTAGCTGAACACCCACAGGGCGCCCTGAACCTGCGCGACGCGACGGCCGGCGGCAGCCTCGACGAAGGTGTAGAGGCCACCGGGTCCGGCGATGTCCCGCGAGTATCTGAGCCAGATGACGAGCGGCACCGCGAACACGACGGGTGCCAGCAGGGTGACGAATCCGGCGGCGGACGAGACGTCATCGAGCGCCTGCGGTGCGTAGAGCGCGGCGAGTGCGAGCGGTCCACCGAACGACACCACCGCGATCGCGGCGAACTGCCACCCGTTGAGCAGCCGCAGCCCCGGCTCCCGGGGCATGGAAGCCGGGGCTGCAGCCGCAGCAGTTGCGGCGGAGGTCACGACCAGCCGGTGCTGGTGCTACTGGACGAGCTGGTGCTGCTGCTTGATGAACCGGTGATGGGCTTGCCGTCGGGCGCGACCAGCCACCACTTGCCACCGCTGAGGTTGAGGCCCTGACCGTTGGTGTCGCCCGCCGACTTGTCACCGATGTAGGTGTAGATCGGGTGACCGCCGTACGTGATCTGGGTGGTGCCGTCCGAGCGTGACGTTGTCCCGGTCGACGCGGTGGCGCCACCCGTCGCATGGGCCGACGCACCGGCCACCGGCGGCCAGTAGGTGGAACAGGATCCGCTGCAGTTCGACGTGTTGCCGGTGTCCTTTGCGAACACGTATACCGCCATGCCGGCACTCGTGGTCAGGTAGGTGCCGGCCGGGCCCTTGTGCGTGGTGAGAGTGACCGTCGTCCCGCTTGCGGCGGCAGCTGTCGCGGTGCTCGTCGGTGCGGTGGAGACCGATGCGGAAGAGCCGCCTGAAGAGCCGCCGCAGGCTGCTGCTAACAAGCCGGCGGCCGCAAGCGCCAGGCCAAACCGAGCGGTTGGCCGAGAGAGTGTGGTTGCCAACATCAAAACCCTTCCTCGTCGTTGAGGGTCAAGCGACACCCTTCAGCACGGGTGTCTGTCGCTCACGGGTTCAACGTTCGTCGCAACCTCGCTGAAAGAGTGGGCATGTGCCGGATTTCAGCGGGGATTTGTCCCGAGCCGCGGCGTCTGTCGCGGGTTAGGCAGTCGCTAGACGCCGCTGTCGCGAGTTGACTGCGTAGGCCCACGAGCTTGCCGAGTGCTCCGCCACCCGTCACGAACGCAAGCAGCAGGACCAGCACGATCGTCGCGACAAACACATCGGCCTCCCGTCGTGCCATTGGACAACTGAGGGCAGTGTCCGAATCCAAGACGCAGCCTGGGCCGAAAACGTGACCGGCAGCGCCACCTCCCTAGGCACATGCCTCTTCGTCGGGGTGTCATGGGCGTCATGAGCACGGTCCTTGCGCGAAGCCTGCGCCACAACTTCGACTACGGGCTCGACCAGCTGGAGGCGGCGCTGAACGACTGTCCGGCCGAGCTCTGGGAGAGGGACCTGTGGCCGGACGAGGCGCCTACCCGCCCGCACGAGGGTGGAGCGTTGAGGGGTTCCGCGCCTTGGATCCTGGCTCACCACGCCTTGGTGTGCCTTGACTACGACCTGACCGGCGAGTTCGAGCGGTGGAATCCACCACCGCCGATCGGTGAGTGCCTGAGGTACGCCGACCCCACCCGTCTGTTCACCAAGCCGGAGATGCTGGGCTACCTCGAGCACTGTCGCCGGCGCGCCCGCCAGACCTTGGACGACCTCAGTGACGACATGGCATGCCGGCCGCTTCCCGGCGGGCATCGCTACCACGGAACGTTGTACGGCGTCATGATCGGCGGCATTCCGCAGCACCTCGTCGAACACGCCACGCAGATCCGACAGTTCCTTCGCGCCGCCGGCGTCACGCCCCGGGACTGATCTCTACAGGACGGACGGCTGTTGTCATTGCGGCTGCGAGCCAAAGAGCTGGCTAAGAAGGGCGGCGGGTGTCCTGGTCGGGGGCGGCGCGGTCAGCTTCGGTATTTTCGACGTCGGGTGACGAGGGTGGGGTGGTCTCGCACGGTCGGTAGTCGTAGGGCTCGGCGGTGCGGGTTCGGTCGAGTGGTGTGGTGATGGTGTGCGTCATTATCGGACGACTCGTGGCGGCGCGAACGAGGCAGCCCCTTGCCATGACGTTGCCCGGGGGAAGAGATTGACGGTTGTTCGCGATTCCTGATGAGCGGAAGCCCAGATGGCCGACGACATGCGCAAGCGGGGCGACGTCGCTCTCGTCCTTCGCCGCGCCGGGTACAGCGATCTCGCTGACACCGTCGAACGTACATTGCCCGACCCCGTCACGCTCGATGAGGTGGCACGCCTCCTCGCTCAGTACGGCGTCACGTACACGGTGCTCACTGACCGGATGGGCGGCAGTCCCTGAGCCGGTCCTAACTGGCGGCTACATCTTTGTCGTTCGCCCCACGTAGCGCCCTAGTGGCTTTGCACAATGTGTCGTGCCCCTGACCCTGCGTCACGTCCCGACACTTCTCGCCATCATCACTGTCACGGCCGGTTGCGGTGCTGGCAGCACCGGTGCCGCCCTTACCGCGAGCGGACAGTCGCCGGCGGCGACGTCGACCGAGACGAGCACGCCGACGGCGACACCGACCACGAGCGCGACACCGACACCGACCGCGACACCAACGCCGACGGCTGCGCGGACCCCGAGCCGGTGTCAGACCGGACACTTGAGCGTCCGGCTCGGAGCCAAGGCACCGGTGGCGGGCGCGACCGGTCAATATCGGCTGCCGCTGATCTTCACCAACACCGGCGGCGATCCCTGCACCTTGCGCGGGGTTCCGGCGGTTGAGCTACGCGGGCCGAGCGACCCGAACGGGCCGACCTATCAGCTGCAGGAAGCCCCGGTGTCAGTGCGTACTGTCATCGTGCCCGTCGGCGGCACCGCTACCGCGGTGCTCACCTACCTGACGTCATCCGCCGGCGACACAGGCTCTCTCGGCTCAACCAACTGGGTCCCGACGCAAGTCGTGATCACCCCGCCGGGCGCCGTCGGCCAGCTGACCGTCGACTGGGCTTCGCACGACGCGGTGCTGCGACAAGACGAGGCGACGCACCCGGGCACCTACGTCGGTCCGGTGACGTCCGGATAGCCGAGGACTCGCACCCCCTTCCCGACCCAATTCAGGTGCGGCTCGCCGTTGTGATGCCTAGTGTCGCCAACGTGCAGGTGACCTTCTGGAAGTTCGGCGATGGTCGCTTCAGCATGTGGGAGGCCGACCGCGGCAAGCGTCGGTTGGTGCCCGGGACGGTGTGGGCCGACGCGCACAAGCTGACGCACGACCTTGCTGGTCTGGTCGTCGAGGCGACCCTGCCGGTCTCCTGGGGGTTCTGGTCGTGCGTGGCAGCCGGCGCGACGTTCGCCAGCACCGGACGCCGACGTACAAAGCCGGGCCGGGACGTCATCCGCGCCCACCGTGGGCAGCTCGACGACGCCGAGCGCACGACTCATCGACACGTCGAGGCGTGGGAGCGGGGCGAGCCGACCCCGGCGGCGCGGGCCCTTGACGCCATGTGGGTGCGCTGGTCCGCACTGGATGACTACGAGCCCCTCGTCGTGGTGTGGCCGTCGCTGAATCTCGTGGCAACCGATCCGGTGGCGACGCAGATCCAAGCACATCAGCGGCCGCCGCCATCAGCGCCGGGCGAAGGCGCAGGGCTTCCGCTAAAGGGGCTTCCGCTGAAGCGGACTCCCGCTAGTGCGGAGCGCCGCGCTCCTTTGCTCGCACCTCGGCCGCAGTCGGCGGCCGGCATGTGCTCCGGTAGATGGCGATGCCCCAGCGAGAGGGCTGCCGCTGGTCAACGGTGACCTTCAGGCGCTGGTTCAGGCCACCGGCACAACCAGCCATCATTCCGTTGAGCCCGGCGCAGGGGCCTCCGGAAATCACTCCTCCGGAGTCGGCGCGAATCGTGCCGCGGGTGCAGCGGACGACCAGCGCCCAGCCCCCAGACTTCGGCGCCACCGCGTGAAAGGTGAAGCGCTGCGTTGAACCCGGCACCGCGGCGGCTTTGAGCAGGTGCGCGTTCGTGACGAATGCTCTGCCGGAGAAGACCTGCGGGAAGAAGCCGGTCGGTGCGGCGGGCGCATCCGTGGTGCCGCACCCCGTCACGACAAACGCAGACGTCGCGACGACCGCAACGCATTGCCCGATCCGCCCCATTAGCCCCACGCTCCCGGGCCAAGGAGTTCGACGCTCCGGAACGATCTTCCTGTCGCGCGGTCTCAGGTGTTCTGGATCAGGAGACCGCCGTCGACCGGAACGTTGACGCCCGTGAGGTAGGACATGGCGGGCAAGCAGAGCGACAGCGTCATCTGCGCGACCTCCTCGGGTTCGCCGTAGCGGCGCAGCGGCACTCGCCGGCGGGCGAACTTCGTTTTGGCCTCTTCGGGGATGCCGGCCGTCATGCCGGTGCGGATCGGGCCTGGCTGCACGCAGTTGACCGTGATCCCGAACTCGCCGAGTTCCATCGCGAGCGCGCGGGTCAGGCCGATGACACCGTGCTTGGCGGCAACGTAGGCGGAGTTGTATTTGGTCGCCCCGGATCCTTCGGTCGACGCGATGTTGACGATGCGACCCTCACCGCTGTCCTTCAGATGCGGCAGCGCGGCGCGGATCGTGCGCACGTGGGCGGTCAGGTCGACATCGATCGTGCGCAGGAAGTCGTCGACGTACGACGGCCCGTCAACGGGCCCACCCGCGACCGTTCCGGCGTTGTTCACCAGGATGTCGAGGGAGCCGAACATCTGGACGATCTCGGCGACCACGCTGTCCACCGCGGCCTGGTCGGTCACGTCGAGCACCCACCCGTGCGCGGTGCCGCCGGCGCCGGTGATCTCGTCGACCACCGCCTGGACGCGTTCGGCGCCGAGGTCGGTGACGGCGACTTTGGCGCCCTCGTCCGCGAACAGGTGCGCGGTCGCCCGGCCCATCCCGCTCGCGGCGCCCGTCACGAGCACCGTCTTCCCGGCCACCGACCGGTTTCCTGTTGTCAGCTTCGCCATGCAGGGTGCTTATCACGGCGACCGGTTAGCATCCCCGCCCGTGAGTGCCGACATGTTCGATCTGACCGGCAAAGTCGCTGTCGTCACGGGCGGAAGTCGCGGCCTCGGCCGAGAGATGGCGATGGCCTTCGCCGAGCACGGCGCCGATGTGGTCATCGCCAGCCGGAAGCTGGACGCCTGCGAGTCGACGGCCGGCGATATCACGTCGGCCACGCGCCGCCGGGCGCTTGCCGTCGCGTTCCACGCCGGCCACTGGGCCGATGCCGACCGGCTGGCCGACACCGTCTACGAGGAGTTCGGGCGGTGTGACGTGCTCGTCAACAACGCGGGGATGTCGCCGCTCTACCCGTCGCTCGCCGAGGTCTCCGAGGAGTTGTTCGACAAGGTCGTCGGCGTGAACTTCAAAGGCCCGTTCCGCCTCTCAGCGCTTGTGGGCGAGCGGATGGCCGCTGCCGACGGCGGCTCGATCATCAACGTGTCGTCGATCGCTGCGGTGCAGCCGACGCCGACCGAGTTGGTGTATGCCGGCGCCAAGGCGGCGCTCAACGCCATGACCATCGGCATCGCGCGGGCCTACGCGCCGAAGGTGCGGTGCAACGTGCTCATGCCGGGGCCGTTCCTCACCGACATCAGCAAAGCCTGGGACATGGAGGCGTTCAAGCGCTCGGCGTCCGCGATCCCGCTGCGACGAGGTGGCGAGCCGAACGAGATCGTCGGCGCGGCTCTCTATCTGGCCAGCGCAGCCTCGAGCTACACCACCGGTGCCGTCATCAAGATCGACGGCGGCGCGGCTTTCACGCCGGCATGACGGATGCCGTTGACCTCGACCGCCTCGCGGAATGGATGGACGGCGAGGGGCTGCCGGCCGGTCCGATCACCTCCGTCGAGGCGCTGGCCGGAGGAACGCAGAACATCCTTCTCCGCTTCGAGCGCGGCGGCGCTCGCTATGTGCTGCGCCGGCCGCCGATCAACAAGCGCGACAACAGCGACGAGACGATGCGCCGCGAAGCGCGGGTCCTGGCCGCGCTGGCCGGTTCCGACGTGCCGCACCCGCGGCTCATCGCCGCCTGTGGCGACGTCGACGTCCTCGGTGCAGCGTTCTACCTGATGGAGCCGATCGACGGCGCAAACCCGACGGTGGGACTTCCGCCGGCCTACCGCGATGACCCGGCATGGCGACATCAACTCGGTCTCGCGATGGCCGACGGCGCCGCGGCGGTCGGCGCGGTCGATCACGTGGCCGCCGGCCTCGGTGACCTCGGGCGTCCCGACGGCTACCTCGAGCGACAAGTTGCACGGTGGCAGCGGCAGTTGGCGTCGTACTCACAGCTCGACGGCTACGCCGGTCCCGACATCCCGGGCGTGGACCGGGTGGGGGAGTGGCTCGACCAGAACCGGCCGACCTCCTGGCGCGCCGGCCTCATCCACGGTGACTACCACTTGGCCAACGTCTTGGTCGCGTTCGACCGGCCCGGCCTCGCCGCCATCGTCGACTGGGAGCTGACGACGATCGGCGACCCGCTCATCGACCTCGGTTGGCTGCTCGCGACATGGGTCGACGACGACGGCGTGACGGCCGGCGCGGCGCCGGTGTCGCCATGGGACGGCTTTCCGTCGCCGGCCGAGCTGGTCGCCCGCTATGCCGAGCGGTCTGACCGCGACCTGTCCGCCATTGGTTGGTACGAGGTGCTCGCCTGCTACAAGCTCGGCATCATCCTTGAAGGCACGCACGCGCGGGCGGCTGCCGGTCTGGCGCCGAAGGCGATCGGCGACCGGCTGCATGCCACGACACTCGGCCTGTTTGCCCGCGCACACGCTCGCATTGCCAAGGCCTGACTGCTTGCCGGGGTCGAGCGCGCTAGCGAGGGAAGCCGGACATGGCCGGCAGGCCACATTCCGGCGGTTTCGCCCACGGGGCGGTCTCGACGGACGGATCATGGACCTCGCCTCACAGCAACGCTGAGGATCCCCGTCGCACAGGCCCGAACGGAGAGGTCCCCGCTTGCCGGCCCAGGAAATCCTGCTTTCCCTCGCCCGACGTCTCGTCGCCGCCGGCGACGCTCACGCGCGCGATCAGAGCACCGCGACGGCGGACGCAGTCATCGCGGCACGGTTGGAGCTCCAGGAGGCGTTCATCCGGGCGGGCTGGATGCCTCCCCGCTACCGGCAAGAGGAAATGCAGCGCGATCGGCGCATCGTGACCGCGGCTCCCGGTTTGCTCGACGTCGAAGGCACCCTCGAGGGCAACGTCGCAGCAGCGGCGCCGTTGCTGCAAGAGTAAGCGCCGACTAGCGAACCGAAGTCTCCTCGCGAGCGTCTCCGTCCGACCGCTTCACCCGCGGGTGAGACCGTCCAGGCATCCGGTGAGGTGTTCGTCGACGGCCACGGTGCGCCCGCCGTGCTTCACATCGACTAGTTGGTCTGCTGGGCCTTCTCCCAGTACGGCGCCCGCAGTTCCCGCTTGAGTGTCTTGCCGGACGCGGTCCTGGGGATCTCCGCGATTCGGCTGACACTCCTCGGGACCTTGTAGCTGGCGAGCCGCTCGCGCGCGAAAGCGGTGAGCGAGTCGTCGTCGAGAGGCTCCCGTTCGACGATGGCGGCGTGCACGGCTTCGCCCCACTCATCCGACGGCACCCCGAAGACGGCCACATCCGCCACGCTGTCGTGTTCGAGCAAAGCGGCTTCGATCTCTGCCGGATAGATGTTCATGCCGCCGGAAATGATCATGTCGTTCTTGCGATCGCAGATGTAGTAGAAGCCTTCTTCGTCGACGTAGGCGACGTCGCCGACGGTGAGCCAGTCGCCGCGCCGTGACGACTCATACTTTTCTTGCGCCTTGTAGTAGGTGTCGAACGCGCCGGGACTGCGCACGAACAGCTCGCCCGGCGCGCGAGGCTCGGTGATCTGGTTGCCGTCGTCGTCGAACAACGCGAGCTCGACGCCCGGTGCGGGTTGACCGCAGCTGCCCGGCTTGCGCATCTGGTCGGCCGGCTGCAGCACTGTGTCGACCCCGAGCTCGGTGGAGCCATAGACCTCCCACAAGCTTGTGTCGCCGAAGGCCTCGACGTAGCGCCGCTTCAGCTCGAACGGCCACGGGGCAGCGTTGGCGATGAAGCGCGCCAGCGACGAGGTGTCGTATTTCGCGATGATCTCGGCCGGGAGGTCGACGATGCGACGGACCGGCGTGGGCGCAGAGAACGTCGTTGTCACCCGGTGCTTCTCGACCAGTCGCAGCCAGTCCTCCGGGTCAAACTTGCGTTGGATCACGACGGTGCCGCCGAGCAGCTGCGGAGGTGCCATGAATCCCAGCGGCCCGGAGTGGTACAGCGGTCCGGTGGTCAGGTAGACCTCGCCGGGCTGATAGCCGATGAGACTGAAGAGTCCCATCGCCGTCTCCAGGCTCGTCTGCGATCGCAGGGCACCCTTCGGCTTTCCCGTCGTGCCGGACGTGTAGATCATCGTGGCACCGGTGGCCTGGGCGAGATCGACCTGCGGTGGAGTGTCGGCGGCCGCGTCGGCGAGCGACTCCATCGACTCGGCCCACGACGGTGCACTGCCCCGGAAGGCGACCCAGGACGTGACCTTCGGGCACTGCTCGCGCGCGGGCTCCAGTTGCGCCGACTGCTCGACGTCGAAGACGACGACGGTCGCGTCGGAGTTGTCGATGACGTAGCCCGCTTCGGGGGGAGTGAGGCGGTAGTTCAGCGGGACGGCGACGGCGCCGGCTTTGCGAGCCGCGGCAATCATGACGACGACGTCGGTGCTGTTCATTCCGCACCACACGATCTTCGTCCCGGGTTGCACGCCCAGGGCGACGAGCGCGTTGGCCCAGCGGTTGGCCAGTGCCTCGAACTGCGACCAGGTCGACACCCGGTCGTCCTCGATGATTGCCGGTGCATCAGGCTGTGCGGCTGCGTGCGCGCTGACGTAGTCGATCGTGGGAGCCGTCATTCCGCGGACTGTAACAACTTGTCAGACGCTGGCGGCGCTATAGGGGCAGTAGCGGCTGACAAGTCCCCAGTCGCGGCGGGTCTTGTCACGACGAGGGAGTTCGTCTGGCATCTCGTCGTCGCCGCTGGTTCGGCAGTTTGGGGCGGATGCCCGCACGCGCTCGGCTCTTTTTGACGTCGTACATGCGTTCGTCGGCTCGACGGACCAACTCGTCCGGCTCCAGGTCCAGTCCGGTGGCGATGCCGATGCTCGCCGAGACCGCCATTGCGTGCTCGTCGATCGTCATCGGCTGGCCGAGGCTGTCCCGAAGCTTCGCCGCGACCTGGACCGGTTCCCGCTGGTCGACGACGTCCTCGAGCAGGACGGCGAACTCGTCGCCGCCCATGCGAGCGACCGTGTCGTCCCTGCGTACGGTCTCGCGAAGCCGATGCGCGACTTCGAGCAAAACCTTGTCACCGGCCGCGTGTCCGAACTGATCGTTGACTGACTTGAACAAGTCGAGATCGAGGAACAGTACGGCGACCGACCGTCCGGTGCGCGCCGCATGCTCGAGCGCGTGCGTGAGTCGTTCGAAGAACAGCGTCCGATTGGCAGCGCCGGTTAGGGGGTCATGCAGTGCCTGGTGCGCGAGCCGCTGCTCGACCGCCTTGCGCTCGGTGATGTCGTGCGCGACGAGCAGTGTCGCAAGCAGTCGTCCGCGACGATCGGTCAACGGCGTCGCAGACAGGTCGTAGGTCCTGTCACCGATCTGCTCTTCGATCGGCTGCTCGCTCGAGGACTGCTCGAGCACGCGTCCGATGCGTGGCAGCAGGGTGTCGATCCGTCACCCCACGAGTCGCCCGGCGCGCAGACCCAGCGCCTTCTCGCCGGCGGCGTTGACGTCCACGACGTGCGTGAGCGGGTCCAGCGTGATGACGAGATCGGTAATGCGCTGGAACGCCTGGCTGCGCGCGACCGGCCGCAGGCCGACGAGGCGGAACCGTAAGACTCCCCAGACGAGCACGACACCCGCGCCGAGGAACGCAAACGGCGTCAGGTCGACGGTGTCGAGCGGCGGCACGCCGAAGTTGAACATCAGGTTGCAGGCGAACGGAATGATCAAGCTGATGACAAGCAGCGTCGACTGGCTGCGATAGATGGGGGACAACCGGCCGAGCCGCCATACCAGCACGGCCGTCGCACCCCACAGCAGCAGATAGGTGTAGACGCTGTGCGGCCAGAACAGCACTCCCGACTTGGCGATGTGCGAGCCCGCCGGGTAGTAGCGGATCAGGTCGTGGGTGTGCTTGTTGGAGAGCAGGGCGAGCACAATCGCCGGTTCGATCGCCAGCAGCAGCATGGTCCGCGGGCGAATCCACTGGGCGTGGCCGGTGTACGCCGACACGAACAGCGCCCACGCCGGTGGCAATGCGCAGATGCCGACGTACTTTGCGTCGCCCCACGTCTGCCGCGCCGACGCGGTCGATGCAGCCATCTCCAGGCTGTACGCCGTCGCCCACGCCGCCGCCGCAAGTAGCGCAAGGGAGAGCCAGGCCGACTCTCTGCTTCCCCGGCGCCGCCAGGCCAGGACCGCCAGCACCGCCATGCCGCCGGCGGTCGTCACCGTCAGCACCGCGCCGGGCGATCCCTGCCAAGTCAACGCAATAGTGCTCCCGTGTCGCCCTCAGGCTAAGGAAACCGAACGCGCCTCACTAGAGGCATCCCGCCGAGACGCTTTGTCCGAGTTGTTGATGGGTTGGCGCGGTCAGGTGCCGAGCCCCCCGTACTTGTCAGACTGTGTGGTCGCTATAGCGACCGGTGGGTCTGACAAGTCTGGAGAGACGCCAACTACGCGACCCGCACATCACAGATTGTCCGGGTTACGTGGAAGCGAGCTACGCGGTGGGCTGGTCCTTCGTTGCGGCGGTCTGCGCTTCTTCCAGCTCACTGTCGGCGATCTCATGGGTCTCTGCCGCGCCGCCGAGTTCGGCGAGCTTGGCTGCGACGACTCCCGCTATGTCGACGGGTGTCAGCACGCCGACAGCGGCCCGCCCGCCCTCGAGCTCCTTGCTCAGCCGCTCGCGGTCGGTGTCATGCAGCCCGAGGCCCTTGTGGTGGAGAGCGCCGAGCAGGCCGCCGCCGACAAGACCGGTCACCCAGCCCACGGGGGTGACCAGCGCCAGGACCAGGCCGATCCCGGCCGCTTTCCCTGAGCTTCTCGCGCCGACCTTGTCAGCCTTGATCTCGCCCTTTTCGTTCAGAACGAGCACTCCGATGGCGTCCGAGTGCGCGACGCCGGAGTCCTTCAGATCTTGCGCGGCAACGTCGGCCGATGGTTCGTCATCGAAAATTGCCAAAACCAGTGTCTTGTTGGACATGAGGCCTCCCGCGTCTGCTCGCTCGCGAGCGAGGGCGGCGTACCGCTCGCCGGTGCCGCGCCACAACAGCGCACCAGCAGCCCGCCGCTGGGTCCTCATTCGTTTGGGGTGAGATTCAGGGCGTGAGTCGATCCCACATCCGTCGAGCCGCGCAGAGCGACTATGACGCTGGACCACCAGCCTTTGCGCTGAGAACGACCAGCAGATGTTGACGGGATTCCTCATCGGCTTTCATTCGCCGAGTCAACGCACCGAGGCCTACGTCCAAAACGTGGCCGTTCACCCGGCCGAACGCCGGACGGGGTTGGCCCGGCGCATGTACGACGAGTTCTTCGATCAGGCCATCGCGGACGGGCGGATCGTCGTACGGGCGATCACGTCGCCGAGCAACCAGCAGTCCATCGACTTCCATCGGCGAATGGGCTTTGCCGTGACAGGTCCGATCACCGACTACAACGGTCCGGATCGGGACGTCGTCGTGTTCAGTCGTTCACTGCGATAGAGGTCCGTCTGCTGGGTCAGGCGGTGGGATAACTGCGCAGGGGGTTGACGAACACGGCGGCGCTTCGTTGTTCGGCCAGCGTCCGGTCGTAGGTGTCCCAATCGTCGTGCGTGCCACCGGCTGCAACGAAGACCTCGCGTAGCAGCAGTCGCAGCCGCTCTTCATCGAAGCCGGGACGTGGGTCGTCCGGGCCGATGATGTCCGTAGCTCCCTCGACGGCGGCCCACCGCCAGCCGACCCGCGCGACCAGCGTCACCCGCGGGTCCGCCCGCAAGTGCTCCAACTTGCGGAGTCCGCGCGCGACGAAGGCGATCGCTTCCGTCCCGGTCGTTGGATGGTGCATCACTCCCGCGTTGACCACGGCGGCGACGACGCTGCCATCAGTGCGCAGCATGTTCACGACGCACAGCCCATGATCGAGCGCTACCAGCTCGCGGAAGAGGGCCAGGTGATCTGTCATGTCGGGTGTGGCTCCGGTCAGCGCGCGCCGAGGAAGTCGAGCACACGTCGGGTGAGGAGTGCGGCGGCACCCGCGTCGTAGGACGGCAGCGAGCTGTCGGCGAAGTAGTGCTGATCGCCCGGGTAGAGGAAGAGTTCGGCATCCTTGGCCTGCTCGACGATCGCACGGGCCGCGTCGATGTCGCCTTCGTCGACGAAGATCGGATCGGCGTCCATGCCGTGCACCTGCACCGGCACCCCGTCAGGCCAGGACTCTCCGAAGAAGCCGAGCGGCACGCATGAGTAACACAGCACGGCACCGCGGGCACCCGCACGCGTCTGTGCCAGCTTCTGCGCCGGAACAACTCCGAGCGAAAACCCGACGTAGACCAGCCCCGGCGGCAGTTCGGACGCGACACGCTCACCCCACGCGATCACCTCGTCCGGGAAGCCGAGCGCTTCGGCGTGTTCCATGCCTTCCTCGATGGTCGCGAACGTGCGTCCGTCGTAGAGGTCCGGCACGTGCACGGTGTGTCCCGCCCGCCGTAATTCTTCAGCGAACCCGACGACTCCAGGGGTCAGCCCAAGTGCGTGGTGAAAGAGCAATACCTCCGCCATCTTTCGCACCCTAGCGAGGTCGGAAGGGCACTGCGTTCTCGCGCTCGTAGAGGCTCACTGCCGTTTTCGTGCCCTCACCGGATCGGCTCCCCGGCGGCCCACCCACAAGTGCGTCGCCTTGATACACGAAGTCACGGACCACATAGAACGATCGCAGGCCGGGGTTCGAGGCAACGCAGTCAAGACGTACGAAACGTCGCCCGCGCTCACGGACGCGTTCGTCCGCCCATCGCAGCAGGTGGTCGCCGATCCCGGGCGCGTCGCGCGTGCGCGCCAGTCGATGGATGTAGCCGGCGAGCCCGTCGTCCGGCCAGAGCGAATCCGTCCACCCGAGCGTGATGGTGGCGACCGGCACTCCCGCGCGCCTCGCGATCCAGGTCTCGCCGGACAGGATGTCCGGCCTGATCCAATCCGCCTCGAAGGCGGCGGGCCACTGACGGATTGTGCGGTCGCGCAGCCACCGCGCGGCATCGTTGAGCACGGCGAGCACATCGTCGACCTCATCCGGCGAGGCAGTCCGGAGGTCAACGTCCGAAAACACGCGACTGATTGTGGCGGACGAGCTGGTTCGGTCGGGCTGACCTTGGATCAGCCGGCGACGCCCGCGACGACGGCGTCGACCGCGAGCTGCTCGACCTGCGACGAGCAGGCGGCTTGCGTGTCGTCGTCGAAGGGGACGTATGCAGCCGCGGTGTTGCCCGGTGGGTAGACGCGAAGACCGCTGACCGGCGTCGCCTTGCAGTCAGCCGGCGGGTAGTTGGCGTGGTTGACAATCTGCAGCAGCCCGCTCGCGGATGCTCCGGGCGCCAGCGTGATGGTCGTGGTTGCGTGCTGTGGGTTGCGCGTTGCGGCGGCGCCGACCTGTTGGCCGGTGCTCGGCGCGACGAACGAGACGCCCGGATAGCCGGTGAGAGTGCATGGCGCAGGCGTGGTGTTGGTGAAGACGATCGGCTGGTAGCGACTGCCGGCCGCGGCGCCCGATTGGCCGAGCCGCAGCGACAGGCCGCTAGTCGGGCACGTTGTCGTGGTTCCGGTAGCCGTTCGATGAACGTGGGCGGCGCTCTGCGTTGTCGACGTACCGGTCTGCGCGGCGGCTGCGTGGCTGGTCGGCGGTGCGGGAGCAGCGGGGTGCAGCGCAGTTGACTGGAGGCTCTCGCCGCCACAGGCGGTTGCCAGCAGCAGCACCGGCAGAGCGAAGGCGGCGGATGTGCGCATGACGGCCTCCCGAGGTGCGTCGAAGAGACGGCCAGGCAGTTTGTCTGGTGCACCGTGCTCTCAGCGGTCTGACGCCGATCGCGCCTTTTTGGTTGTCACGCCCCGGCCGGACGTCGCTGGCGGCGGAAAGGCCGCTGCTTCATGCTGGGCATCGTGACCGGTTCTGGACTCGGGGCACTGGTTGTCGTCGTCTGCCTCGCGCTCTTGGTGTGGAACACACGCCGACCAGCGGCCGTCGAGATCGCGGTTCAGGACGATCAGCTCATCGTCCGCATGCTCGGTTGGGATGTCGTGTACTGCTGTCGGCGACGAGTGGTCATACCGGTGGCGGCGGTCGCTGGCGTCTGCGTCGCCCCACGTGACGACGTCCCCGCCGAGGGGCTACGCATGCCCGGGGCCAGCATTCGGGGAGTTATCCGCGCGGGGTCTTTCGGTAGCGACGACCAGCGCGACTTCTGGGACGTGCGCCGGGCGGCGCAAGTCCTCGTCATCCAACTGAAGCCCGGTGCGGCCGAGTTTCGCCGAATCGTGGTCGAAGTCCCCGACGCGCACAGCGAGATGATGCGGCTCCGGCCCATCCTGGGTGCCACGCTGCTTCCGCAGTCTTTCGCCGTGTAACTGCCGCCGCGGCCAGCGCTTAGCCGAGACTTTGCGCGCGGTACATGACCTAGCAGCATCATGGCCGACGCCCGTGACTCACCCCCACACGGTCGAGTGCCCGAAGCTCTCGTGAACCGAGGTGAAGAGCGGACCGAGGGTTGCTCGCACCTCCCGAGCGCGGGCGGTGTCCGGGTCGGAGGCGACGCTGTTCTGAACGCGTTCGTACGCCGCGCGGTCGTCGTACTCCCAGATGGCGACAACCTCGCCGTCGTCTGTCGCCCACCGGCCGACGAGCCGGGCGCCGTGGCGGCGCTGGACAGGCAAGAGGAAGCGATTGAAGAACTCGTGAAACGCCTCGACGGTCTCCGGCACGGTTGCGTAGCGGCGAATGCGATACAGCACGTCGCGGAGCGTATGTCTCGGCCATGTCACCGCAGCGCGCGGAAGCTCAGACGTGGTCGAGTTCCCACAGCTTGATCCCGCCGAGGATGCCGGCCGCGTTGTCTATCACCTTCACTCGATGGCCCAGGTCGACCATGACCTTCTTGGCGTTGCCGCCGCCGACGTAGAGGCGATCGATGTGCAGGAGCGCATCGAACATCTCGACGGCTTCCAGCACACGTGTGCTCCACCGCCGGTTCCCGATGCGACGGCGGGCAGTGTTGCCCAGCTGGTCCTGGAAGGTGCCCCGCCCACGAAAGGGCATGAGAGCGAGCTCCAGATGAGGGGTCGGAGCGCCGTCGAGGAAGACCGCAGTCCCGAGCCCTGTCCCCAGAGTCAATACAAGCTCGAGGCCGTCACCGGCGATGACCGCGAGCCCATGCATGTCCGCGTCGTTCGACAGGTGCGTCGGCTTCCCCAACCGGCCCTCGAGCGCGGCGGCCAGCGGGAAGCCCGCCCACGCATCGACAAGCTTTCGCGACACCGCCGTCCCGGGTCCGCGCTTGGTCCAGAGATTGGGTGCGTTGAGCACCCGGCCGGCTCGTACGAAACCCGGAAACCCGACCGAAACGCGATCCCACGGCGGGAGTCCGTAGGTCAGCTTGTCCAGCGCACGGATCAGGACCTGAGGAGGACAGGGGTACGGCGTCGGCACCCGCACCCGGTCGACGATCTTCCCCCCGTGCGCGTCGAGCACCGAGGCCTTGAGGCCCGTGCCGCCGATGTCGATCGCCAGCGTCGTCGGGCTTGGACGCGGCTCTCGTGCGGACAAGCGGGCATCGGTGAGACTGGCCTGGCTCACCCGCGAAGCGTGCACCTCGCATCCAATTGCGCGTCATGACTCGCTTGGATTAATCCCCGTGCGGAATGGTCGGTGACGGCCCATGTTCGCAGCGTGTTCATTGGGGTTCGTCGTCCTCGAAGCCGATGAGCCAGTGCAGTCCGTAGCGGTCGACAACCTGTCCGTCCGAAGCGCCCCACGGCCGCATCTGCAGGGCGTCCACGACCTGGCCCCCTTCGGAAAGCCGGGAGAACCACTTCCGCAGCACCGGGGGTGCCGCCGTGCCGAGCAGCGACAGCATCATGCCCTCGCAGCGGAACGACGGTTCGTCGGCGGTGACGTCCGACGCGAACAGGATGACTGGCCCGTCGACGAGGTAGCCGCGCGCGATGGCGTCGGATGGGCCGTCGGTCCGGCTGAACTCTTCGTACGTATGGAGATTCACGCCGCAGCCGAAGACGTCGCCGTAGAAGGTCAGCGCATCACGCGCCGTACCAGGGAAATGGAGATAGGGCGTGGGTGCCGGCATGGGTGAAGGCTATGCGGGCCCTACTGGCGTCCGGCCTCGTCGTGCGCAGACTGGGCGAACGGCGGCGGCATGCTCGTATGCCTGCGCCGCGCCTTCCGTCGGGATCAATGCGAAGGAGGTCAGAGTTGGTCGGCGAGCCAGTTGATGGCGGTTTGCTCCAGGGTCAGGCTGCTTCCGGCAACGGTGTCGTGCTCCGCAGCGGTCGAGTGGTCATCACCCGGGACCAGCGCCACTGTGACCGGTACGCCGGCCTCATCCAGGGCCGACTCCAGCTCAGATGTCTGCGAGGGCGGAACCATGGTGTCAGCAGTGCTGCTCCCCATGAAGACGGCAGGGTCAGAGACGTCGACCCAGTTGACCGGCGACGTCGCCAAGTATCTGTTGACCATCGCCTGGCTGATCGGCAACCCGTTTTCGAAACCCTCCACGCATGCCTGCATAGCCTGAGCGCCGCTGCCGAGCTCAGATCGCATGTCGACGGGGCCACTGATCGAAACCACTGCCTTCGGTCTTCCGAGGCCGGCCGCACCCGTGCCCTTCAGTGCGTCGAGCAACCCGAGCTGGCCACCTGCCGATTCGCCCCATACGGCGACTCGGTTGGTGTCGACTCCGAATCCGCCGGTCTGCAGTAGTCGGAGAGCCGCGTTGACGTCCGCGGGCATGGTGGACCACTTCGACGAGGTCACGCGGTAGGTCATCGTTGCGACGACCCAGCCGGTCCGCTCGGCGAGATCCTGGGCGAGTGTGGTCTCGGCACTATTGAGGTCGCCTCGAGCCCAGCAACCACCATGGACGAACAGGATCGCGGGATGCGGGCCCTCCGTTGGCGGCTCGTAGACCGTCAGTGCCTGACTGTCGGCGTTGGACCCGTACGCGGTGGTGACGGTCGTGAACGAAGCCGCCTGGCTGGGAGTCGACGCGATGAGTGGGCCTGACCCTGCGACCAACGCCACCAGGCCCAACCGAACGGCTATGAGTGAGCGCGCGCCAACCAAGCCCCGCATCAAGACTGCCTCCGTCGACCCCAGAACCGCCGATGTAGTTGGGCGCCCGCTACCCAAGGCAGCCCGGAATGTACCGACGCTCATCATCGAGGTTTTACGGCTCAGTTGGTAGGGAGGTTTGGTCGCCGCCGAGTGGCCCTCTCGAGCAGTCGCGGGAGGCCGGCCACAACTGCCGGCTCGGGCAGGGAATCGCTGTCGAGCAAGTACTGGACGGCGATCCCGTCACTGATCGCGATGACCAATGATGCGAGCGCGCGCGCCGACGCCGGATCTGGCCGGGACGGCGCGATGGCAGTCATGACCTCGGCGATCCCCTCGCGCATTTCGCTGTAGTGCTGGTTGAGCTGGCTCCTCAGCGCCTCAGAATGCTGCGATTGGGCGGTCGCGTCGAAGAACGCAGCGAGCAGCGCCGCGTCATCGCGGATGGCGGCGAACAGGCCCTCGAGCAGCGCCGCGACCGCGGTTTCGAGCGGCTTGCCAACCAGGTCGATCGCCAAAGAACCGAGCCGTTCGAGCCACTGGTCGAACGCGATGACGAGGGCCTCGTTGAGCAGTGCCTCCGTGGATCCGAAGTGGTAGCCGATGGCGGCCAGGCTGGTCCCCGCCGCTGCAGACAGGTCGCGGGCCGTGGTTGCGGAGTAGCCCTTCTCGCGCAAGCAGCGCTCCGCCGCTGCCAGCAAGGCATCTCGGTTGCTCATCGACCCACCTATTGGTACAAATGTCTTAGACAATCGTACTAATCCTGGTGGACGGATGCAGGTGCCGCGCCGAACGTGCTCCCGGCTGCTCGCCGCGCTCGCGGCCGCGACCCTGATCGCAGGCGGGCTCGATGTGGTCGTGCGGGTCGGCTCGCACGGCAACCCGATCAGCCCTCAGCAGGCGCTCGCCCGCTACCGGGCCACCGTCGCGGGCGCCTCCGAGCCAGGCATGGCCGGTCGTCCGACGGCTCGCCCACACCGCCCGGCTCAAGCCAGCGCCCCAGGCAGCGGCCGGCCCTCCCCACCAACGCTTGGCCGCCGGGGCCCTCGACTCCCTGCGACGACTTCACCCGTCCGCGGCCAGCCGTTGCCCCTACCGGGGGTGTACGTCTACGCCACCAGCGGCTACGAACAGGTCGCAGTGCCGGGCTCGCGTCGCGACTTCCCCCGGAGCACCGCGATCACGGTCCAGCCCTACAGCTGCGGCGTGGTGGAGACCTGGCAGCCTTTCCAGCAACACACCGAACGCACCGTCGTCTGTGCCGCCCGCGTCGCCCCTGTCCTCGCCAGCTACTACGTGTCGGTCAGCTTCTACGGCCAAACAGACACCACCACGGTGACCTGCAGGCCCGATGCGTACTTGTACCTGAACGGAGCTGCGGTAGGCCGCACCTGGAGCTATACCTGTTCCTCGGCGAAGACCACCGCGCGCAACCGGGCCCGCGTTATCGGCTACCAGACTCTGACCGTGCACGGCCAGCCGGTGCGCACCGTCCACGTGCACGTCGACACGGTCACCAGCGGTCCGAACGGCGGCGGCTCGAGTCCTGCCGACTACTGGTTCGCCGCCACCAACGGGCTTCTGATCCGAAACACGGGCGCCGTCCACGGCAATGGCACGGCCCACTACTACGAGACCTACGACTTGCAACTGACCGACCTTCAGCCGCAGACGTGATCTAGCGCACTTTCGTGAGGGTCGACGACATCCGCCGCCGACGGATCGCTAGCGAAGGAACGCTTCGACGGCTGCCGCGTCGTCGTGCAACGCCGTCTTGGCGTGGTCGGACAGGTCGGTGAAGGGCGCCAGGCTGACCTTCCCTTTTCCGAGGCTCCACGTGCCGGCCGCGACGCCGTCGACGAGCAGGAACGGCCGGAAGATGCCGTTGTCGGTGACCAGCCGTTGTGCTTGTACGACGTCAGGCAGCAGCCACGACCGGTCACGCCAGCCGAGCAGCGCCGGCTCGAACGCGCCGAGCAGAAGTGGCGGCGGCAGGTCGCGGTCCGGCGGCGGCGAGATTGCTGCGCAAGCGGCCATGCCGCGACGCGCCTCGCCGAGCGGAATGTTCGCCCATCGGGCCAGGTCATGGTCGTCGGCGTACGGGTGGGCGCGCACGTAGCGCCGCGCGAGTTCCACGAGCGCCGTCTCGCGGTCGTACGCCGGCGGTGTGCCGAGCCAGTCACGCACGAGCACGACGGCGTGTTCGCCGGCCCGCATCGGCCCGCGGACGACCAGGCGGCGCACCGCGGCGAGAAACAGGATGTGAATGAAGGCCTGCCCGGTGGTGCGGACGTCGGCCGCGGCTACGTGGTCACGCAGCTCGGCTCGAGTCAACGGGCCATGAGCCAGTGCGCGCTCGATCGCGGCGACACCGCGATCGGCAGCCGCGGCCTCGACGCCCTCCTGGGCAAGTCGGCGCTGGCAGCTCGTCATCAACTGAGGCGTCGTGAGCGAGTGCAGCCACCAGTAGTCCTCGCGCCCGACCAGATGCAGCGTTCCCCGGTTGAACCAGCTGACCACGACACGACCATCGTCGAGCGCAGCATCGACGTCACTGACATGGACGCCGCGGGAACGGACACGGATGGCGAGTCGGAAGGCTCGCGCGTCCTGCGCCTGCACGGCCAATAGCCGTTCGACCACACCCTGGACGCTGGTCGCCTTCTCCTCTCCCAGTAGTTGCGCGGCGAAGCGAGCGCCAGCCCGCGCACTCAGTCGGCGACCTCGAGCACCGCAACTCGCACGGCCTCAGCCCGGCCTTTGACCTGCACAACATCGCGCCGGGCATCCGGATATGCCGGCGAGACCACGTCGTAAAGGTCAGACGACAAGACGACCTGCCGAGGTGCGGCGTAGCTCTGAAGACGGGCTCCGACGTTGACGGCGTCGCCCAGGGCCGTGAAGTCCAGCACCGCCCCCGCACCGACATTGCCGACGAACGCAACGCCTGCATTGGCGGCGACGCCGACCGACAACTCGGTCGTGGCGGCGGCGAGATCGATAGCTGCCTGGGCTGTCTTCCGGCGGTAATCGGAACCGGCCAGACCTGACAGGAACAGTCCCATCACCTCGTCGCCGATCAGCTTGTCGATGATGCCGTCATGTCTGATGAGGACCTCGGTCGAGATTGCGTAGAAGCGGTTGAGTTGTTCGGCGAATTGCGACGCAGTCACGGTCTCGCCGATGCTCGTTGAGTTGCGGATATCCGCGAACACCACGCCGACGTCGACCTCGAGTCCTCCCGGCGGCAGGTGGTCGAAGCAGTACTGGCACAGGCTCGGGTTCTTGCGAGAGGGCCGGCGGCCCATGACGCTGAAGAGCTTGCCGCCGACGCCCCCGAACGGGTTCTTGCAGAGCTTGCAGCGGGGATCACTCGGCAGATGCCGGAAGACTTTCTGCGCCGTCCTTACCGGTTCATAGCCGTCGACGAGCAGTCGGTGCCAATCGATGGCCTTGGCCATCCCGCCATTATCGGGATCGGCCGGCCTGGGCCATCAGGCGGTCGGTGTCACTGGCGTCCGGCGGAGTTGGCACAACGTCCTTGATCAGGCCATGCTCCCGGGCGGCGTCATTGCAGGTTGCCTCAACCACGCCCTTGATCTCCGGGATCCACTCGGGCGGGAACTCAAGGGGACGGCCGAGGCTTGCCGACAGGTCCCACGCGTGACACAACGCGTCGACCGTGGCGAAGTTGATGACCACCGATCCGGGGAGCTCTCCGAAGGGCGTGGGGTGGAGGCCGGTCAACAGGGCCGGGTCGCTCCACATTGCGAGCGTCCGCGCTGCGACCGTGTCGGCGTAGGCGGCAAGGTCACCCTCGTAGGGGACGGCGCCCATTGTTTCCTCGACCGTCACGGTCTGCTGCTTCGTCACGAGGCCGGCCCACAGCAGCTGGTTGTTCAGCGCGTGACTTGCCAACCGGCGAACGGTCCACGGCGCGCAGTTGGTGACGGTGTCCATTTCCGAGTCGTCGAGGGCATTGACTTCTCGTTGCAACTCGCCGACCGCGAACTCGAGCGTTGCCATCTGGTCCATCGCAAGCCTCCCTGTCACGCCGAGCGTATGGCTGGCGCGGCGACGCCGGGGCCGGTTTCTACCGGCCCCGGCGCAGATGCAGCAGGGTCATTTCGGGTCCTACCATGCCAGGTCAGCGCAGCGGAACCTCGCACTCCTTGGGATCGATGTGGCCGAGGTTCTCGACCACTCGGAACACTCCGCCTTCGGATCGGGCGATGTACATGTTCATGCGCACGTGGTGCTGGCCGGGCACCATCTCGGCGGGACCGCCCGGACCCTGCGGGATGCGGGCATGGTCGAGCGCCGCGATCACGTCGTGCTGCTTCAGCGACCCGGCCTCGTTCACCGCGCTCTCCCACAGCTTCAAGGCCCGGTAGGTGCCGGTGCAGGCCGAGCCGGCGGTGAACAGTGCACTGCCGGGATACCGCGCTTCGTATCGATTCAAGAGCTCGATGCTGAACGGATCTTGCACGTCTCGGTAGTAGTCGAGACATCCGTAGAGCCCCTCGACCTGTTCGGCCGGGACAAGGTTCAGGAAGTTCTCGTCGAAGTAGGTGCAGACCACCTGACCGCGCCGCTTCATGAACCCTGCGTCGTACAGCCGTGCAAGGAACGGTGTGAGACCGGGCGGCACGATGGTGTTGAACACGACGTCGGCACCCGTCGCCATGATGTCGGCGACTACCGCGTCGTAGTCGACATGGTCGAGCGGGAAGTACTCCTCGCCGACGACCTGGCCGCCCCTGGCAGTCACGACCTCGCGGACCTTCTTGTTCATCGTGTGCGGCCAGATGTAGTCGGCCGAAGGCATGTAGAAGGTCGTTGCTCGTGTCTCACGCATCAGCCAGGGGAAGAACGGCTCGACTTGCTGAGCCGGCACCGGCCCGGTGCAGAAGATGAGCGGGTGGCACTCCTGCCCCTCGTACTGTTCGGGGTAGAGATAAAGCTTTCCCGCATCGTCGACGACGGGCCGCTTGATGGCCTGCCGGGTGGAGCTGTAGATCCCGCCGATGACGACGTCGACGTCGGCCTCGACCAGTCGAGTCGCCGCCGCCTGGGCGACGTCGTCGTCGGTGGCGCTGTCCTCGATATACAGCTCGATGGGACGGCCGAGCAGCCCGCCCTTGGCGTTGATGTCGTCGATGACCATTCGCGCAACGTTGACGTTGGCGATGCCCATGAACGACAGGGCGCCGGTCTGGTCGGTGATGACCCCGACCCGGGCCGGACGATCGATGTGGTGTGTCATCGTCGTCGCCGCCTACGCCGTGTACTCGCCGAGGAGAGTCGCGGACTCGGGCTTGCTGAGGTGGCCGGCCTCTTTCAGGATCGGCGGAACCTCGGGGTCGGAGACGAAGGACGCCCAACCCTGCTCGTCCCACTCGAACAGCGCCCAGACGCGGTTCGCCTCTTTGGGGTCGCGGAACACGATCGAGCCCTTCGAGCCGTGCAGCGCACGCTTGTCGGCGCCTGCGCTGCCGAACACCTTCAGGAATCGGTCGACGTCCTCGACCGTCGTGGTTGCCAGGATCATCACGATCCCCTCCCGTCAGGATCCCTTCGGATCCACTGAATGCCTGCCGGTCGGCGGGCGTGTGGTCATCGTCGGGAAGGGCGCATGCGCCGGCATCGGTGGATCTACCTATTTCCGCTGTCAGGCGGCGACGACTCCGTGCGTGATGGCCCAGCGGGTGGCGGATGCCCTGTTTGCGACACCGATTTTCGTGTAGATGTGCTGGATGTGGTGTTCGGCCGTCCGCGTCGAGATGAACAGCTCGGTCGCGATCTCGCCCGATGTCCGGCCTTCGGCGATGAGGCGCAGCACTTCCAGCTCGCGCCGGCTGAGCCCGCCCGGACGCTGCTCGCGGACGCGCGGCCGCGGGTCGCGGCGAGCGGCATCAATCTGCTGTCGGGCATAGACCGCTGCGGTGTCGAGGTCGAACCCACGACCAGCGGCAAGCAGCTCCTTCAACCGCGCAGGAGCGAGCTTTGGTGCCAACCGGCGTTCCAGATCGGCGAGCTCGGGCACGTGGTGGAAGCTCGACTCCCGCTGCGACATCGCGCCGAGAAGCGTGGCTGCCGACTCGAACCGTTCCAGTCGCTCGAACAACGCCGGCAGGCTGGCCAGCGTGATGATCAGCTGCGGAACATTGCCGGCACGTTGGAACGACGTGATGGCATCGCTGAACAGCACCAGCGCCGCCTCGGGCTCGCCGTCGGAGGTGTGCAGCCGTGCCGCATCGCGGGCCAGGAAGCCTTCAAAGAAGTGCACCCGTTGCTCGCGCACGAAATCCACGCCCTCGTCCCACGCCGCCAGCGCGCGTCGCGAGTCGGACCTCGAGAAGGCCATGCCCGCGATCCAGAGGGCGTAGGAGATCCAGTACGGGTTGCCGAGCTCACGCGCCGCGGCGACCGAGGGCTCGGTGAGTGCGAGCGCCTCTTCGACCCGTCCCGCTGACTGCAGCCCGTCGACGTACGACGCAAGACCGTAGCCCCGGTCGGAGCCATAGCGCGTGACAACGTCTCCGGTGAGCTCGATGTAACGCTCGAGGTTGCCGCAGTAGACCTCGCCGAGTGCCTCGATGAAGGTCGCGTAGCCCGCCTCGCACGGGTCGTAGCGGCCGTCGGCTTCGAGCTCGACGGCGCGGTGTGCGTTACGACGAGCCGCGTCCGGCCGCCCGGCGAAACACGCGTAACCGGCCGCCGCGTAGAGGCGGGGAAGTCGAGGCACCTCAGCCGCCGCGGCTTGAGGAAGCAGCTCCTCGGCCCAGGCGAGGGTCTCGAACAGCTGCACCGAGAACCCCATCAGCGCAGCGTGAGCGGCGATGTCAGTGGCCACCTCTATCTCGTTGCGGTCGGCGCTCCACCGAAACCCGTTCCGCAGGTTCGCGAGCTCGACCTCGACCCAGTCGACCGTCTCGCGCCACGCAGGCCCGTTCCATCGTTGCCATTCCGCGGCAGCACGCCGCCCGAAGTACGCCGCATGAGCGTCTCGGGTGCTCTCCCGTTCGCGAGCATCGGCAAGCCGATCCTCGCCGAACTGGCGGATCGTCTCGTACATGCTGTAGCGCGTCGTCGCCGCGGCGTGATCAGCGACGAGGAGCGACTTGCGCACGAGCGAATCAAGAAGCCGCAGGACGTCGATCTCGTCGGCTTCACCGGCAACGGCACAGATGCTTGACAGATCGAAGCTGCCGACAAAGACCGACGCGATGCGGAAGAGCGACTGTTCCTCATCCGTCAAGAGGTCGTACGACCATTCGACAGCGTGGCGCAGGGTGAGCTGACGTTGCGGCCCCGTCGCGGTCTGCTGCAACAGCCGGAAGCGGTCGGCGAGCCGGTCCTTCACCTCGATCGCGCTCATCGAAGCCATCCGCGCTGCAGACAGCTCGATGCCGAGCGGCAGCCCGTCGACCGCCTCGCAGATCTCTGTCACCGCTGTTGTGGTCTGCGGGTCCTGGAGTTCGAAGTCATGGCGGGCCACGCGTGCCCGGTCGACAAAGAGAGTGACCGCGTCCGAGGTCACGCCGCCTTCGGTCGCCAGCGGCGTCACCGTGACGACCGATTCACCGGTGATGCCGAGCGACTCACGCGACGTCGCCAACACCTTCGCCTGTCCGGCCCGCCCGAGGATCGCCGCGATCGCTGCGGCGGCTGATTCCACCACGTGCTCGCAGTTGTCGACAACGAGCAGCAGCCGACGCCCCGCGACCGCCTCGGCGACGGTGTCGATCAGGGGCACATCTCCCCGGGGCGTGACACCGAGCACCGTTGCGAGGGCGGCAGGCACGGCGCGTGGATCAACCACCTCGGCGAGCTCGACGATCCAGACGCCGTCGCCGAACTCTCCGGCGAGCTCGGCGCCGATCTCGATGGCCAGCCGCGTCTTGCCGACACCACCCACGCCCGTCAACGTGACCAGGGGGTCGGACCGCAGCAGATCGACAACATGGTCGATCACGACGTCGCGTCCGACGAGGGAGCCGACGTGGCGGGGCAGGTTTCCGATGAAGTGGTCCGCGCTGCGCAACACCGGAAAGTCCGACGGCAGTCCGTTGGCCAGCACCTGGAACACAGGGACAGTGCCGCGTGCGCCGCGGAGGACGTATTCGCCCAGCGGGAGCAAGCCGACCCGTTGTCGCAGCAAGACCTCGGCGGTGCCGGACACGAGCACCTGACCGCCATGGCCAAGCGCCGTCAGCCGCGCGGCGCGGTTCGCCTCTGTTCCGTGGTAGTCGCCATCGCGCGCGACAATCTCAGCGACGTGTAGTCCCATGCGGACCCCGAACGCGACGTCGTCGTCGTCTATCAACTCGCGCTGCGACTCGACTGCCGCCCAGACCGCATCCACGGCGGATGAAAAGGCAGCGCGGAACCCGTCGCGGGCGGTGTCGAACACGAAGCCGTTGTGGCGCTCGATCGCCGAGCGAACGATGACGTCGTGGGCCTGCACGGCTACGGCCATGTCCGCCGGGGATGACCCCCAGTGTCGCGCCGACTCCTCGATGTCGGTGAACAGGAACGTCACCGTGCCGGACGGTGGCTGCACGGACGGATTTTATTGCCGTCCTTCGTCGTCCGTCGTCCGTCGTCCGTCGTCCGGAACCGTGTCCGTTTGGCGGTCGTCGAGACAGGGGGAGGAGTCTTCGGGTGCGGGTGAGCCGGGTTGCGATGGCGGTCGCACTGGCTTGCCTGGCCGGCTGACACCAACGGAAACAGGGTGAGCGCAGGCGGACCCTTCGTGTATCTGTCGCTGTTCGGCCGGGCCACTGGTCGGCTCGTGCCGGACCTGCTGCGCACCGGGCCGCGATCGCGACACAGGTTGCCTGGAGCCCGGACGGATCGAAGCTCGTGATCAGCCTGGTCACTGCGCCATCCACGGCGGCATCTTCGACGCGAAAGGCGTCCTCGCGGTGGAAGGCTGCCCGGATTCCGTGACCCGCCGGCCCGACTCGTCCAGCTCGACCCGACCGGATCGAAGGAGTTGTGGCGCCTGGCCACGACCTCGTGCCCCAACGGTCTGACGCTCGCCCGGCAGTGAGCGGAACTGTTCTCATGACCGCTCATACCGCCTGCGGCGGCCGAAACGTCCACACCCTGATCGACACCGTGCAACTCCTCACCGGCGGCACGACACGAACGATCGCCACCTACAACAACAACGCCCGACAGACAGTGGATGCGGCCGCCCAACCTTCCTTGCGGCAACGTTCGCGACGGTTGAGACTCCGGACTGGCCGCGTGGGTAGTCCGAAGGGGGGCTCTCGGGCCCCATCGGGGGTGCCTACGCGGCCGCCTGACGTCCGGGACATCGGGTATCGTTGAGTCACCGGCGTGCGGTTGCGCTCGCCGGGCTTCCGCGGGCGAGCCGCCCGTGAGGTCGCAGCAGAAGCGTTCCCGTCGTTCGGTGAGCCGTGTGCGCAGTGGCCTACCGATCGACATCACGGAGTTGTCTTCATGCCTGCAACCCATCGACGCGCTACGACACCTCGTTCCCGGGGACAGCGCGGTACGCCGCGCGCCCGTTCCACGCGACCCTCAGCGATTGCGGAGCTCGACCGTCTGCTGGACGAGGCGTCGGCCCGTCCCGCGTCTGCGGTCGCCTCGTTCGCAGAGCTCGGCGTGCCGGATGCGTTGGTGCGCGCGCTCGCGCGCCGCGGCATCACCACTCCTTTCGCCATTCAGAACCGTGCCCTGCCGGACGCGATCGCGGGTCGCGATGTGCTCGGCCGGGCGCAAACCGGCGCCGGTAAGACGCTGGCGTTCGGTCTGCCGATCATGACCGGGCTCGCCGGCGCGAGGTCCCGTCCGGGCCGACCGCGCGGCCTCGTCCTCGTGCCTACCCGCGAGCTGGCGATGCAGGTCGCCGATGAACTCCGTCCGCTTGCCGACACCGTCGGTCTGCGGGCGGCTGCCGTCTTCGGCGGGGCGCCGTACGGCGGGCAGCTCGCAGCCCTCGCGCGCGGAGTCGACGTCGTCGTCGCCACTCCGGGTCGGCTGATCGACCTGATCGACCGCGGCGGCTGTGCGCTGTCAGAGGTGTCGGTCGCCGTCCTCGACGAAGCGGACCACATGGCGGACATGGGTTTCCTGCCGGCCGTCCGGCGGCTGCTCGACGACGTCCCGACGGGCGGTCAGCGGCTGCTGTTCTCCGCGACGCTCGACCGGGGCGTCGACCGGCTCGTACGCGACTACCTGAACGACCCGGCGGTGCACGCGGTCGCCGCCGCTGCCGCGCCGGTTGAGGCGATGGACCACCAGGTCTTCCTGTTGCACCCGGGCGACAAGGTGAAGGTCGCGGCCGAGATCGCGGCCAGACCGGCACGGACGCTCGTCTTCGTCCGCACCAAGCACGGCGCCGATCGGTTGGCGAAGCAGCTGACGACGCTCGGCACCCCGGCCGCGGCGATCCACGGCAACCTCTCGCAGAATGCTCGCCAACGTGCACTCGCCGGGTTCGCCGCCGGCCATCCCCGGGTGCTAGTGGCGACCGACGTCGCAGCGCGCGGCATCCACATCGACGATGTCGACCTCGTCGTGCACTTCGACCCGCCCAATGATGCGAAGGACTACCTGCATCGCTCGGGCCGGACGGCGCGTGCCGGCGCGAGTGGAACCGCCGTCTCTTTCGTGCTGCCGGAACAACAGGGTGACGTGCAGCGGTTGCACGTCGACGCGCGCGTGACACCGCTCGCCGTGCCGGTGCGACCGGGACACGGTGCCGTGCGCGCAATCGCCGAGTCGGGCACGCCGGTGCCTGCGCCGTCACCGGTCCGGCGCGCGGCTAGGCCCGAACGCCGGGACGGCGCCAAGCGTTATCCGGGCCGCCGGGGACGGCCGGTGGTGCGGCGCAAGCCCGCCGCCTGAGCTCCCCTTCTCACGGGCCGTCACCGCACGGATACCGTCGCTATACGACATAGCCGGGGGCCACGCCGTACGTGCCGGAACGGGGGCCGTACGGCGCACGAAAGGACAGCGGTGCGCTCGTGGCGGGCGACTCCGGCAGGTTGGAACGAGCGGGCGCCTTGCAAGGGCGGCAGCAATACCCGAACTCGCCGGGCCGCTCTGTGCCAGGCGGACTAGGGCGGCACCTCAGGGCGGTGTGTGCGACCGTCAGGTGATGGCGGCCTCCTGTTTGGTCACGGGCGCCACCGGCTACATCGGTGGCCGACTGGTGCCACGTCTGCTTGACGCGGGTTGCAACGTGCGGTGCGTCGTTCGTGATCCGGCGAAGCTGCGCGATGTGTCCTGGCGTGACGATGTCGGCATCGTCCGTGGGGATGTCACCTCTCCGGCCGATGTTGCTCGGGCGTTGGACGGCATGGACTTCGCGTACTACCTCGTTCATTCGCTGGCTGCCGCCGGATTCGAGGAAACGGATCGGTCGGCTGCGAAGGTGTTCGCCGACGCTGCCCGTGACAGCGGCGTACGGCGGATCGTGTATCTCGGCGGGTTGGAGCCGACCGACGAGCAGGTGTCACCGCATCTGCGATCGCGTCGTGAGGTCGGCAGAGTCCTCGCGGACAGTGGTGTCGACCTCGTGGTGCTGCGGGCGGCGATCATTCTCGGCAGCGGCAGCGCGTCGTTTGAGATGTTGCGCTACCTGACCGAACGATTGCCGGTGATGATCACGCCGCGATGGGTGCGCAACCGTGTGCAGCCGATCGCGGTCCGCGATGTGCTGCGGCACCTGGTGGCGGCAGCCTCGGCGGGTCCGAGGCAGCTGGTTGGTGGGACATCGGCGGGCCCGACGTGCTGACGTATGGCGAGCTGATGCAGCGCTACGCCAAGGCTGCCGGACTGCGGCCGCGAGTAGTCGTGCCGGTCCCGGTGCTGAGCCCCCGACTGTCCAGCTACTGGGTCAGCCTGGTGACTCCCGTCCCCGGTCCATTGGCGCGGCCGCTGGTGGAGTCGCTGCGCCACGAGATGGTGTCGACCGGCGCAGCCCCGCTATGGTCAGGCGGCGAGACGCCGCTCAGCGTCGACACGGCTATACGGCTGGCGCTGCAACGCATCCGCGAGGCGGCGGTGGAGACTCGCTGGTCATCGGCCAACTGGTCCGGGGCGCCGAGCGACCCCCTGCCGAGCGACCCCCTGCCGAGCGACCCTGCGTGGTCAGGCGGCTCGTTGTACGTCGATGAACGCACCGTCGAAGTCGCAGCGCCGGCAGAACGGCTCTGGCGGGTCATCGAGTCCGTGGGCGGGGAGAACGGGTGGTACTCCTACCCGTTGCTGTGGGCGCTGCGCGGGCAGGTTGACCGCCTGCTCGGCGGCGTCGGGCTCAGTCGCGGCCGACGTGATCCGAACCGGCTCGCGGCTGGAGACAGCCTCGACTGGTGGCGGGTTGAGGAGCTCGACCACGAACGACTCTTGCGGCTGCGCGCGGAGATGCGCGTTCCGGGGCTGGCCTGGTTGGAAATGCGCGTGCACTCCGGCAGCGCCGCATCATCTGTCTACCGGCAGCGTGCGATCTTCCATCCGCGCGGTCTGGCCGGACATGCGTATTGGTGGGCAGTCGCGCCGTTCCACGGACTCGTGTTCGGCGGCATGCTGCGCAACATCAAGGCCGCGGCCGAGAACGATGACGGCGCTTTCAGCGCCGGACGGTCGCCCACATGACCTTGCCGATCATTTCTGTGCGCTGTTGTCAGCCGAAGTCATCCGCGAGGCCGGCGACGAACTCACGCGCATCGCCCGGCGCGCGAAGGGTGGCAGCAAGATCACAGTGAGCGACAGGATGGACGACACCGGCAACGAGGGCGCGATCCTTGAGGACATCTTCGCACGTCACGGGGCAGCGACGGGGCCGGTTCGGACCGTGCTCAGGCAGGCATCGACCGCAGCCGGGCCGGACGCGACAGGGATGCTGCCGCAGCTGACCGCGCGAGCCTCATCGAGAGGTGCGCGGCGGCTTCGGAACATGACGAGATGGACCGTCAGGCCCGTCTTGAGGCGGCACTTGACCGGCTCGCCAGCGAGGCCGACCGAGAACAGGCACGCAAGAATCGCGGCCAAGGAAAAGAAGACCGGGAGGACGCGGCACGCGATCGTGGACTCCGCAGCCGATCGCCAGTCCCCGTCCTAACCCCGCAGGAGCAGGCGACCAGTCACACGCCTTCGATGGCGTTCAGTTTCCCGCTGTGTATGGCGTCGACGAACTGTTGGAAGTCCCGTTCGTTCTGATCGGCGTAGCGTTCCGAGAAGTCAGTAATGGCGTTGTCGAACGCGTCGTTCCGACCGAGGTAGTTGGCTATCGCCACCGGGTCGCCTGAGCGGGCGTGCGCGCGAGCCAAGGTCCAGCCGCACGTGCGGGCGTAGAAGGTGAGCGCCGCCGGCACCATCGTTTCGACCAGCGCCGACCCCTTCATGTCTCGCAGTTGCCGCCAGTAGAAGTGACGGGTGACGTCGAGACCCTTCGTCCAGCCAAGGAAGATGTCGCTGGCGGCCTGCATCATGCGTTGTCCTTGAACAACGCGCTCTCCGTGATTCTTGAAGCGGCTCTTAGGCAGCGCCCCCTCGAGCACCGACGTCGTCGCTTCCTTGATCTGGAGGAACAACGGATCGTCGGCGTCCCGACCCTGCAAGAGAACGATGAAGGCGCGGGTGCCGACACTTCCCACCCCTACCACCTTGCGGGCGAAGTCGACGAATTCGAATCGTTCGAGCAGGTGTCTGCGGTCGTCGGGCAATGTGGCGCGGTAGGACCGGAACTGATCGTGGACAGCCTTCTCTGTCTCCTGCTCCGAGAGCCCGTACGTCGCCTGAAGCTCTCGCCCCGGCACGACGATCGGTGGCTGGCTGACGATTCGGTAGTGCCCGTTCACTCGCTCGCCGAGCTTGGACAACGCCTGGAGGCTGTCGCGTGTGTGTGCTTTCGCAGCGGACTTCTTGGCGTTCTTCTCCGCCTTCACCATCGCCTTGTCAACCTGGACGACCTTCTTGGACTTGCTGCCTTTGGACTTGTCTGTTGCCTTTTTCTTGCCCTTGGTCGTAGGGGTGGCGCTGCTCGCGTCGACAGTGCTGCGGATCGAGGCCATCAGTTCGTCTTCGGACAGGTGCGCATACCAGATGTCGAGCGTTCGCATTTGTGCGAAGTCGGCCATTGCCTCGCGGTAGGCGGCAGCACCCGCGAGCGTGACGGCGCGCACATCAGACTTTGAGAAGCCGTTGTTTCGCGCCGCAATGGTGAAGCTGGCGCACATGCGCTTCACGTCGTACTCGAACGGACCTGGCAGAGTCTCGTCGAAGTCGTTGAGGTCGAACATCAGTCGCCGTTCCGGCGAGGCGAACACGCCAAAGTTTGACAGGTGTGCATCGCCACACAGCTGGACGTCAAGTCCGGCGGTCGGCGTTTTCGCAAGGTCGGCAGCCATGATCCTGGCTGCGCCCCGGTAGAAGGTGAAGGGCGAAACCATCATCCGGCCGTGCCGCACCGGCACCAGGTCGGGCTCTCTGGTCCGGTCCTGGTCAGAAAGCAGTTCGACAGGGTCAGGACGGTCTGTCGCAACCCGCCAACCCGTGTGGTCGGCGAGCGGAGCGTGTTCCCGCGCTTCCAAACCGTGAGCCCGCCGCTCGTCCAGGCTTGGGTGTGCCATCTGCAGAACGGTCATCGTCGATCAGCCTCCGGATGTCTCCCGCATACGACGACGGACGATCGGCGTTCAACACGGTCGCCCGCATCATCCACACCGCATGAGCGGACGGGCCGCGCCTTCCTGTGTGACCCTGATGGGGTGCCCGAGGATCCATACGCGACGCCGTCAGCCCGCAAGAAGGACGTTTCGGACCGGCCTTTTCCCGTGGCGACCTACGTACTCGGCTGGCTCGCGATCTGCCTCGTCGTCGCCGAGGGGGTCAACAGCTTCGTCTCCGGACGAATCGCGACCGGCGTAATCCTGATCTGCCTGGTCCCGGCGATGATCTGGATCATGCACACTCGCCGCCAGCGCGAGGCGGCTAGAAGGCGGCGGGGCTGACGGAAGATCAGGAAAGCGCGTCGTAGAGATGGCGGAGCTCGTGCAGGAAGCCGTTGTCGTTGAGAACGTCGACGCTGTCACAGACCTGGTCGACGTTGCCGATCAACGGGAACGCTCGCAGTCGCGGGTCACTGATCGTCGCGCGGGTGGCGTCGGCGAACCGCTGGCAGTCGAGCACCGCATAGGGGCGGCTGTAGTAGTTGCGCAGCGAGGGGTCCAGTGGGTCGGAGAGACCCGTGCGGTTGTGGAGTTGCGCGGCCGTGGAGAACGCCGCAGGTCCGTCGGGAAGATCGACACTCAGCTGGGCGAACGCCGATCCCAGCCACTTCGAGTACGGCGGATAGCGGCGATGCAGCAACAGCACCAGTCGGATGAGGTCTCGTCGCAGGCGGGCCTCGACGAGGAGCGCCCCTTCGTCGTCGCCAACCTCGCGAGCGCGTCCGACGAAGGCCTCCTCCTCGGTGAGGCGATGCCATTGGCTGGCGACGATGAACCGGTAAACGTCGTCCGGGTACCAGCTCAGCGCCTCGCGCACGCGCCCGAGCGTTCCCAGCCCGTCATGAAAGACGACGCCGCCGGTGATCTCGAGGATCCGCTGCCACGGCATCATCAGCCAGTCGACCTGCGAGAGCGGCGCGGTCGCGTCGACACCGAGGCGTTCGGCCAGCCAATCAGAAAGCCGGTGAACGGTGACGTGATGCTGCGGGACGACCGCGTCCCAGCCGAAGCGAACCGGCCATCCCTGGAAGGTGTCAGGAAGCGTCAGCTCCGGCGCCTCGCCGGTCTCCGTGAAGAGCACGACGCGCGGTCCCCAGCCGTGATCGGTCGACCGAGCCGTATCGAACCCGAGAACGTCGGAGCCCCAACCCAGCAGCCCTGCCGAATGTGGGGTCCCGTCGAGCTGCTGGCTGATCACCTCGGTGTAGAAGGCCGCGTTGAGCTGTCGGGAGGGGACGAACTGCGGCATGGCGCGCAGCGTACGCACCCCGTCAGCGGCGACAAGGTGAGTCTCCATGCCGACGACGCCGTTCGGAGCATCGAACCGGTAGGACCCGATCACCTCGACCAGCGCGGCGGCCGAAGGACCCCACGGTTGGGTAGGCGCCCACTCGCGGCTGTTGTGCAAACCTGCCCGATCGCGTCACAGTCAGGGACGTGCCTCCCTTTGACGTCCCAGTTCTGGCGCACGGAGATCCGCTTGCTGCTGAGTTGACGATGGCGATCCATGCGGGCGACCAGGCGAGGCTTCGCCGTCTGCTGGGTGAGCGACCCGACCTCGCCCGCGTCCGGATGATCGGCCGTCATGGTGTCGAGGGTGGCTGGCGAACTCCGCTGCATGCGGCTGCAGATTGGCCGGGCTACTTCCCGGACGCGCCGGCCTCGGTCGAAATCCTTGTCGAGGCCGGTGCCGATCCCAACGACGACTCCGGGGGCGACCGGCCCGAGACCCCGCTGCACTGGGCGGCCAGCAGTGACGACCGGGACGTCGCCGTGGCCCTCATTGATGCGGGCGCCGACCTGGAAACGCCGGGCGGCTCGATCGGCACTCCGCTGGACAACGCCATCGGTTATGGGTGTTGGCATGTCGCCCGGCTACTGGTCGAGCGTGGCGCTCGCGTCGATGTGCTGTGGCATGCAGCAGCGCTCGGTGACCTTGCCCGCGTTCACGAGTTGATGGCGGACCAGCCGGATGCCGGCGAGGTCTCGAAGGCCTTCTGGCACGCGTGCTCGGGCGCCCAGCGCCGCACCGCCGAATACCTGCTGGGACACGGAGCCGACCTGAACTGGGTACCGGACTACGCCCAGGGCACACCGCTCGACGCGGCCACCGGCTCCGGCACTCGCCGCGGCAACGTGACCACCTGGTTGCGCGAGCTCGGCGCCCGCTCCTCACAACCCGACGCCGGGAACACTCGATAGGGCGCGCGTCGCCTAGCTACTTCGAGCTGAAAAACCCGCCGGGGTGATCTGGGCGGGCGCTTCCGCGGAAGCGTTTTCCGCTGGTGGTTGCCCTGGCGGTTGGTCAGGCGGTGAGCGCTCCGATCTTGACCAGGTTGTGGGCGAAGACGCCGTGTCCGCACCAGGTCCGCGCTCCGTCGATGCCGTCGAGGCGGGTGCGGTTCCAGCTGTAGCCGTGCTTGAAGTGGCTGATTCGGCCTTCGGATCCGGTGTGACCCGCCTGATGGCTGGGGCGAGTTGTGGCGCGTCGCCGGCCGCGCCGAGCTCGACGCTGTGGTCGAGGATGACGCCGTCGTCGTTGTCGACGACTTGGGCTTTGTAACCGAACTCGACCGGCCGGTCGATGCGACCCATGCGGATGGGTCGGGCGTCCGGGTCGTGCAAGCTGACCAGCCGCGACCCGCTGTCCGGGGTGACGCCGGCGAGCCGGGTCTGGGTCTGGTCGGCGATGCGGATCGCCCGGCGGATCGTCGTTTCCAGCTCGTCTAGCGCCCGCCGACACCGCCCGCGCAGCCGGCCGTCGGCGATCCGCGCCAACGCACGACGCCCGTTGCGGAGCACGGCGGCTGCCTCGGCCACGCTGGCCTCGGTCAACTGCAGCAACTTGGCGGTCCGATGATGCGGGCCATCTTCCCGACCGCCTTCGCCAACAACCCCGAATCGGTCGGGTAGGCCACGTTCGCCGGGATCACCGTGGTGTCGGCCCGCAGCCGGTGGGTGCGCAGCACCTTCGCCTCAGCCGCCTTCGCCAACAGCGTCTCGTGCAACCCGGCGACCGCCACCTCACCGCAGCGAGACGTGATCTTCATCAGCGTCGTCGGATGCGGCACCTTTCGATCAATCGAGATCCGCGCGAACAGCCGCCAGGAAATCGAGTCGGCCACCTCCCGACACAAGCTCTCGAACCCGAGCCGATAGCGGAACTTCAAGAACATCAACCGCAGGTAGGTCTCCATCGGGATCGACGGCCGCCCGATCGCCGGGTCGAAAAACGGCGCGAACGGCGCATAGAACCGCTCGTCATCCAGCAGCGCATCCACCCGAGCGAGTTCCGCCGGCAACACCAGTCGCCCGTCCGCAGGACCGAGTCCCACAACGTCGGCTGATCACCTACGGTGCGAAACACGATGACCTCGATCCCTTCTAGCCCAAGGGGTCGAGGTCATCGTTTCGCGATCAATGCGATCAACCGGTGATCAACGCGCCGAATTTTTCAAGTCGAAGTAGCTACTCCAGGCCCAAGTGTGTGCATCCGTCGCTGACATGACTGCGTCGGGCGCACACACTCGCCGGACCTGAGCAGCGGCACGCCGTCCTACTTGATCATTCCGGCGACGAGGTTGATGGTGACGGCGACGATGACCGCGCCAAGCAGGTATGACAACAGCATGTGGCGAAGCGCGAGTCCGCGAATATCGCTGTTCTTGAGGTCGGTGTCCGACACCTGAAACGTCATGCCGATCGTGAATGCCAGGTACGCGAAGTCGGTGTAGCGCGGCTGCGCCGGCTGGTTGAAGTCGACGCTCCCGCGATCCTGGGCGTAGTAGTGCCGCGCGTATCTGAGCGTGAACACCGTATGGACGAGCAGCCACGACGTGACGACCGAAACGATGGCCAGCGAGATCTCGAGAAGCTTCGTTGTGCTTCCGGCGTTCCCGGCTTCTACCAACACCACGCCGACGGCGACGAGGCTCGCGACTGCGGCAAGCAGGCACGCCAGATCCGCGACGACCCGTGTCGGATCTTCGCGAACGGCATCGGCGGCGGTCGTGTCGGCGTCGAGCGGCAGGATGCTCCACCACGTCCAGATCTCGAAGATGGCGGCGGCCGCGATCCAGCCCAACAGGGGCGCGGCGTCGGCAGCCCGCGTCACCGCAACGCAGGCGCCGCACACGAAGCCGCCGCCCGCCGCCGCTGTGACGCGTGTCCGCGCCAGGGGCTGGCGATTACTCGAGCGGCTCGGCTGCCGAGTCGCGGTGATCTTCCGCACGGCCTCGATGTACCCAGGCCGCGACCAACCCATCATCACCGTCAGCGGCTAACAGGGCTGGAGCCCTCCGTGACGCTGACAACTCGACAGTCGGGTTCGCCGAGGAAGCCACCGGACTGGCGCGCCCACAGGTCGGCGTACAAGCCCGCGTCGTCGAGCAGTTGTCGGTGCGTACCGGTCTCGACGACGGCGCCCTGGTCGATGACGATGAGCCGGTCCATGCGAGCCACGGTGCTGAGCCGGTGCGCGACAACGAGGGCGGTGCGGCCGGCCATCAGGTGCCACAGGGCGTCCTGGATGAGGGCTTCGCTCTCGGAGTCCAGGGCACTGGTCGCCTCGTCGAGGACGAGGATCGGTGCGTCGCGCAGGATGGCTCGGGCGAGCGCAATCCGTTGCCGCTGCCCGCCGGACAGCTTCACGCCGCGCTCGCCGACGAGGGTGTCGAGACCGTGTGGCAGGCCGGCGACGAAGTCCATCACGTGCGCGGCGTCGGCGGCGGCTCGGATCTCGGCGTCGCTTGCGTCCGGGCGGCCGAAGGCAATGTTCTCTCGCAGCGACCGGTGGAACATGATCGGGTCCTGCGGCACGTAGGACAACAGGCTGCGCAGGTCCGCCTGGCGCAAGCGGGCGATGTCCTGGCCCCCGAGGAGGATGCGACCTCCGTCGACATCCATATGACGGAGCAGCAACTTGGTCAGGCTCGTCTTCCCGCCTCCGGAACGGCCGACCAGACCGACCCGTTCGCCGTCCGCCACCGCGACGTTGAGCCCTCGGAACAGGGGAGCCCCGCCCGGGTAGGTGAACCACACGTCCTCCAGGCGCACAGAGGCGTCGTACGACGCGAGCGGCTCGGCGGGGTCGGGGTCAACCACGGTCGGTTGGTCCAGCAGCAAGGTGGTGAACTGTGCTGCGTCGGTCAGGGCTGTCTCGAAGTGGCGATAGGTGCGGTTGAACTCGAACAGCACTCTGGTCGCCTGCAGGTAGTAGCTGAACGCAACGATGATCGTCTCGACGTTGCGGATGCCGGTGACACTGATCACGACCAGCAGTCCGAGCGTGTTCGTCGCGACCGAGAGCGACGCCACGAGGGAATCGATGTGCAGGTTGCCGTAGTCCCAGGAGCGGATCGCAAGGGTGCGCTGGTTCGCAACGCGCGCCCTGTGCTCGACGGACTCCCGGCCCTCGGCGGCGAAGGATCGGACCGCCTCGATATTGCCCAGCGTGTCCGCGACGTTGCCGGAGACCCGCGCCCAGGCTGCCTCGCGCTCGTCGACGAGGCGCTGCCGGCGCTGCACCAGCGGCATCACAGCGCCTCCGGTCAGCAGGATCAGGCCGACCAGCACCAGGACCAACCAGACGCTGTAGCGCGACAGCACGACGCACGCGAATAGCAGCGGCACCAGATTGGCGACAACGGAGAAGGCGAGTGTGTCGACGAACTCCTCATAGCGCGCGGCGAAGCTGACCAGCCGCTTGGTCAGGGACCCAGCGAAGTTGTCATGGAAAAACGCCGCATCCTTTGCCAGCAACTTGTCCATGCCGAGCACGTACAGGTCTTCGATGCCGTAGCCGTCGGTCCGGTTGATGCAGTGCATGCCGATGCGCCACAGCACCTCGCCCGCTGCCATGGAGAGCGCGAAGAGACCGATGTAGCCGACGAGGTGCCGGAAGGTCGAGCCATGGGCCTGGTGAATGAGGCCTCCGGCGAGGCGCGCCACCACGAGTGGCGGTACGTAGAGCAACGCGATGTTGCCGATCGCCGGCATCAGGAGTGCGGGGATGGCCACGCGCTTGTGCCGGGCCATCTCACCGAAGTACAGCCGGACCGCCAGCCTCAGCGCTGCAGGTCGATCCGGCCCCTCAATCGCCTCAAATCCCGCCGCAGCCGTCACGTGCCCCAAGTCTGCCGAAACCGGCCGGGCTCGTCACTGGAGTTTTCGGGCAGATGCTTCGCGCACCCTGTCGTCGTCGGCGGGACGCGGTTGCGGGATCGTCCAGGTCCGCTGGGCCAGTGGTTCGGGTCGTCCGAGGTGGTAGCCCTGGCCGAAGTCCACGCCGATGTCGCGCAGCATGACTACCGTCTCCGGGTTCCCGACGTACTCGGCGATGGTGCGTTTCCCGAGCCCGTGGGCGGCGGTGACGATCGACTTGACGATGAGCTGGTCCACGGGACTCGCGGGCAGCTGACGGATGAACTCGCCGTCGATCTTCAGGTAGTCGAACGGCAGGTACTTCAGGTAACAGAAGGAGCCAAAGCCTGCGCCAAAGTCGTCGAGCGCAAGGCGGGCAGGTCAGGGTCCGCGAGCGAGGCGGCGGACAGGTTGAGTTCGAGAGGGGTGAGGCTGTCCTTCTCGGTGGCCGCGAGTTCGACGGCGGCGTGGATGACCCACCGGTCGACTGCGCCGGCAAGGCCGTGGCGTTCGGCGATGCCGTGACACGATGCGGTGATGCCGTGGTGGGCCGACCTGCTGATCTCGGTGGGCGCGGCTCTGCTGCTCATTTGGGTCGTGCTGGTTGTCGCGTTGACGCGTTCGGGCCGTGGGCTCGGTGGCCTGACCGAAGCAGCCCGTCTGCTGCCCGACCTGCTGCGGCTGATCTCGCGCCTAGCCCGCGACAGCTCCTTGCCGCGAGGAGTGCGGATCAGGTTGTGGCTGTTGCTTGGCTACCTCGCGTCACCGATCGACGTGATCCCTGACTTCATCCCTGTCGTCGGCTACGCCGACGACGCGGTGATCGTCGCAGTTGCCCTTCGGTCGGTGGTCCGGGCAGCAGGTCCGGAACCGTTGGAGCGTCACTGGCCGGGAACAACGGACGGGCTCAGCGTCGTGCGCCGTCTCGCCCGCCTCGGCTGAGTCGACGGAGACGGCCGCCAGATCCGCACGCTAGCCGGGACAGGCGGCACTACCGTGGACGCACCTTGTCCGAGCCAGCCACCGTGCCCTTGCCGCGGCCGCGCAGTCTGCGCCGTCTCGCGCCGGCTGATCTCGCCTGTGGCGCGGGTCTGGCGGCCGGATTGGTCGCGTCGTACGTGCTGGCTGCGCTCACGCCGAGGCTGCTACGCCACCACGTCGTGCTGCTCGAGGCCCTCTCCGGATCGATGATTTCGGTCGTCACGGCGGGTGCGTTCGCGCGCGTGCGAGAGGTGTCGTTGCTGGTGGTGGTGGCGGCACCGCTGTGTGGCGTTGCTCTCTATGACCTGTTCATCTGGTGGGCCGGCCGACGATGGGGATCGCGACTCGCCGAGATGTACACGCGGCGCCGCCCACGCGCAGCGGGCGCAATCTCGCGCGCCGAGTCGTTGGTACGGCGGCGTGGTGTCTGGGCCCTCGCCAGCGCCTACTACCTGCCGATTCCCAACATGCTCGTCTATCTGGCTTGCGGCACGAGCAACATGCCGATGTGGACGTTCGTCCTGGGGGACATGCTTGGAACGTTGCTATGGGTGGGCTTGCTCGTGGGTCTCGGCTGGGCGGTAGGTCGAAGCGCCGTCGGCGCCGTTACCGCCATCGACCATCACGCCACGCAAGTGACCCTCGCGGTCGCCGTCGTATGGGTGGTCGTTGCGCTGGTGCTGCGTCACCGTCGCCGGCAGAGAAGCGCCGCCTGAAATGGCACTGTGTGGTGGCTCACGCACCGAGAGCGACTGGAACAGGCGGTCGCGCCGCCGTCCGTGATGCCCAAGCGTGACCGACCGGACGACCACCGAGTGACCGAACGGTTGGTCTCAGAGACACGCCGTACGGCGTCCACTAGGTTGATGCGACTTGTGGGAAGGGCAGGGCTCTGCGCGCCGGTGATCGCGGTGGCGCTCGCGTCGTCGATCGTTGCGCCGGTCTTCGCCGCATCACCGTCGCCGTCGCCGAGTCCCAGCTCGACCACGACGGCGGCGCCGAACCCGGCCGCGAAGAACCTGGCTGTCCAAGTCGGTAACCTGCAGGCGCTCGTCAAGGACCTTCAGGGCGCAAAGACGACCCTGGCTCCGTTGCAGGCAACGGCAGAAGCTGCCACCAAGCAGTGGCGGGCCGCCGTCGCAGCTCTCAAGGCGGCACAGGCGCGTCAGCGAGCGGCTGACTTGGCGGCAGCCGCCGCGAAGGCGCAGCTCGACGCGCAACAGGCGACGGCGGACGAGGCGGCCGCCGGCGCTTATATGGACGGGGCGAACTCACTGTCCTGGGTCTCGGCCATGACAGCGACCGACCCGACTGATCTCCTCACTCGCGCCGCAACTCTCAACATCATCGCGAGCCAGCAGGGCGCACAGCTCGACCTGCTCGACACGCTGCGCGCGCAAGCGGATACGACAGCCAGCGCCGCCGCGAGTGCCACCGCTCAGGTCGCGGCGACCAACGCCGACGCGACCAAGGCGCGAGCGACCGCGGTCGCCGCGATGATGAAGCAGCAGCAGGTCGTGCACGGCCTGATCACACGCCAGGCGCAGGTTCGCGCCGGCATGCAGAAGGTATTGAGCAGCGTTCACGGCCCGCAGCTCAATGCGCTGCTGCGCCAGCTTGCTGACGCACTCAAGGCGCTCGACTCGACGGTCAGCGGAATCAACACCGGTATGGCCGTCGTCGGCATGCTGTTGCCGGTTGCCAGCGCGAAGCAGGGGTTGCAGGCCCTGGCGCTGGCCAAGACGCAGCTGGGTCAGCCCTACTCGTGGGCCGGTGGCGACGCGAGTGGTCCGACGCTTGGCCAGGTCAACCAGGAGGGCAACAAGGCGGGTCTCACGACCAAGGGCTTCGACTGCTCGGGTCTCGCGCTCTACGCCTGGGCGAAGGAAGGCTTCACCCTCGACCACTACACCGGTTTCCAGTGGTTCGAAGGCCGCCCCATTTCTCGCGACCAGCTACGCCCGGGTGACCTCGTCTTCTTTGCGACGGATCCGAAGGATCCGGCGACGATTCACCACGTCGGGATCTACGCCGGGAACGGCATGATGATCGATGCGCCGCACACCGGCGCAAAGGTTCGGTACGACGCGGTGTTCACGGCGCAGTACATCGGCGCGATCCGGCCCTAGCAGTGCGCGGCGTCGCCGGCCTTGTCATTTCATGCGACGCTGCGGGGGTGCCCGCATCGGTCAATCTCCAGGCCGCGCTGACCACTGTCGCTGAGCCATGGGTGCCGCTCACGGTGGCGACGATGAACGACTACGACGTGCGCGTGGTCAAGACGCGTGGTGAGTTCACCTGGCACAGCCACCCGGACACGGACGAGTTCTTCATGGTTCTCAGTGGCCGCCTGACGATTCGCCTGGACGATGGCGAGGTTGAGCTCGGACCCGGCCAGGTGTTCGTCGTACGAAGAGGTCGGCGGCACCAACCGTACTCGGCGGAAGGCGCCGAGGTGTTGCTCATCGAGCCTCGTGACACCGTCAACACCGGCGACAGCCCTGGCGAGCTGACGGCGCAGCGCAGGCTGGTGAGCGACTAAGTTTCGTCAGCCGCTAACTCAACGAGGAGCGTCGCTACGGCGTGTTCAGGATGAGCGGCGCGAGCTGCTGGAAGTCGCTGACCTCGAAGATGTCACTGGCGAGCGGGAGCGTGGCATGGACCGGCTCGCTGCTGCCCTGAAAGCGGATGGTCGTGGCGAAGCTGCCACCGTCGAGGTGATAGCTCATCTTCATCTGCCGGGGTCTGCCCTGCGCGTCAATCCACACATCGGTTGGGAGCGTGTGGATGCCGGCCTGCAGCAGTTGCTGCCCGCTGTCTCCGACTTGCACGGGCGCGTTGGCGAGGGCCTTGGCGACGTCCACGTCAACGCGGTAGTGGGTGCAAGGCGCGCCATCGATGGTGTCGTGGCCAAGGACACTGATGTGCCCATTGGCGCCAACAAGCAGGCGAAGATAGTCCAGCGCATTGCTGCCGCTGACAGGCTGCGTCTGCCCGCCGGACAAGGTCAGGCCAGCCCAGTGCCGGCCACCGGTTTCGGTCAGGTGCGCCGGCGCAATCCGGACGTAGATAGTCCGCCCGCTCACGACGGAGTTCATCTGTCCGAGCCCGTTGGGCAGGGCCATGCTGACGGTGCCGAGGCGGCCGTCACGGCTGACGAGGCCGTGCTCCTGGAGCGTGATGTTCCGGCCGTTGGTGCCAATGTTGATGGTGACTGTCATCCGTAGCGACGGGTATTGCGCGAGCGCTTCGGGCGAGCGCGCGATCAGCGCGAGAATCTGACCGCTGGCCTGCGGCACGGCGGTCGACGTCGCCCCGCCCGCCGCAGCCAGCCCGATGCCTGACGCCAAGACCGCGGCGGTGGCCACGGCCTGCGCCCGAACGACGAGTGCGCGCACGCAACTGTCATCCCATAGTCGCCTGCTGTCGTCCAGGCAGGTAGGACCGCGTAGTCGACCCCGACCGTGGGGGCACGAGATCGGCGTCACTCCGTCGACGGCACTCCTATCCGACGCGCGGGTGACCCGACGAGCCAGACCGCGGAGCGTCGCGGCTCGAGCGACGCATTCACGACGGTGAGGAGGTCCTGGACGATGTCGTCGAAGTCCACCTTCTGAGTCATCCGGCCTGCGAAGGCCGACTGTATTGCTTCAGCGTCGTAGCGGGCGCGGTTGAACCGGTGGTCGACGACCTTCTGCACGCGCCGGCGTACCGGAGTGAACAGTGCTGCGGCGGCGAGGGTCGACGCCGATACCGCGACCGGCGAAGAGAACCCGAGAACCCTGGTCGCCAGCACGACCATGCCGTAGAAGCTGCCGACGAGCACACCTGAGACGAAGGCGTATGACAACGAACGACTCACGAGGCGGTCGAGGTCGTAGAGCCGGTAGCGGACGAGCGCCACGCCAACCGCTATGGCAAAGAGATTCGCTCCCGCGCCCCACAACACGCTGTTCCAGATCGAGCTCTGTGGCAGGGAGCCTGAGACGAGCAGAAGACAGATTGTTCCGGCCGCCGCATAACCGAGCAGCCTCATCTGCTGGTGCTCGACGCCCGCGGCGCGACGCCCTCGGACGACCGCGTCGACGACGAAGATCAGGATGACGAGAGAACCCAAGCTGAGAGCGGCGTGCCGCACGCCGACGACAACGTGGCCGCCGATGCGAATCGGGTTGGGATGCGGGTGTCCTGCCTCGTCCGAGATGGTTGGCGCCAGCGAGTAGGCGACGACCCCAGCGGCGCTGATCAGTGCCGAAATCCCGAGTAGCTGCCGGCGCCAACCTCCGGCAAGCCGCCCGGTCGGCTGCAGCGCGATGATCGGCGCCAACGCAGCCACGGCAAGGTAGCCCGATGGATTGAACAGAATGAGCCCGACCTCGCCGAGCCGGGACACGTGCCCAGGCGACTGGTAGGCCGCCGTCGCGATCGCCCCGGAGCCGGTGCAGAGCACCTGCGCTCCGGCAAAGCCGAGCAGCAGCCAGCCGATCGGATTCTTGGGCAGCCGCACGGCCAGCAGCACGCCGACAACGAGCGCGCCCGTGCCATCCCCGAGCACGTCGACCGCGACGTTCAGAGAGTCATGACTCGAGCCGAACCAGTCGGGTCGCATCAGGGCCGCGATCATCTGCGCGACGAGTCCAAGAACGACAATGGCGCCAACGACCACGGCCACGACGCTTGCGCCACGGTGCGGCCGCACACGCAGACGGTATGGCCGGAGCGTTCCGGCATCGTTACGGTTCAACGCATTGTTAGCCGCATCGGAATCCATGCCGCCCCCAAGCCACGGGCCGGGCTACCCGCTGCGGCCTTGGGTGCAGGATGACAAGGCCCGTCTACGCACGCAGGAAAAGAGAGATACCTGCCGCAGTGTCTGATCCCGGCATGAGCAGTCTCTCGACTCTCGCGTCCTACCTGTAGACCCACCCGGTACAAGTGGCGCAACCCTCTGTATCGTCCGCACGGGATCAATCGTTGGGGGCTCTCGATGGTGGACCGGTTCGTCGCCGGCCACGTTCTGGATCGGGTCTTCGGGCGCCGGCCAAAGCGAGTAGGTGCGTAGGTTCTGTCCATGTCGGTCGCGATCGAGCTCACAGCTCTGTTGCCGTCCGACGCGGCGTCGAGGGGCAACTGGCCGCGGCGTTGCGACGATCTTGCTCCGAGCCTTGACCGACCAGCTACTCGAGCAGGGGTTGCGCCCCGTCTTGCGGATCGCAACCGGCAATCATCGATCGCTTGCCGTCGCTGGCCGAGCCGGCTACCGATCGCTCGGATCGGTGACGACCGAGCTTGGTACCGAGATCTGGCACGTGCCGGAGAGTCCATGACCGCGCAGGTGCGGGCGGACCCACGCCGACAACGACCGCGCGCAGCGGCTGTATGAAGGGCTGGGGTTCCACCGATCCGGACGCGAGAAGGACGATGACCTCAACGAGCGCATCGTCCACTACGAGCTGCTGATGCTGGGCCGGCGAGCTTCGTCAGGATGAGGTCGGCGGAGTCGACGAGACTCTCGGCCCTGACCTGGCAGTGCTCCGCCCAGTCCAACCAGTCCGTGCCGGCATAGCTGCGGTTGATGCGGTCCACATAGTCCGGCGTGAAGTCCGGGGCTCGGACCAGCACACCCGGGATCCCGAGCCGCGCGGCCCCGGCGATGTCAGCGACAGGATTGTCGCCGACGATCCACACGCGATCCGGGAAGTCGACGGCGGCAAGGGCGGCGCGGAAGATCGCGGGATGCGGCTTCTCCGCACCGACGATCGCCGACGTGATGACCACGTCTACCAGGTCGGCGAGACCGAGATGGTCGATGAGATCGGGAAGTTCCGGCACATGGTTGCTGACGATCACGTTGCGTGCGCCGGCCTCGTTGACCGCGGCCAGCGCAGGGATCGCATCCGGGTAGAGCTCCCACTCGTCCGGATGCAGGTACAGCTGCCTGAACCCGGTGGTGACCACACGGTCGGCGTCGGCGCTCGGCAGACCCGCACCGGCCAGTGCCCCCGCGAGGAGGCCGTTGATGTGTTGCCACCACCGTGCCGGCTCGGACAGATGCGGGTGTTCCAGGTGATGGTCGTGCCACGGGAACATCCGCTGCAAGTGTGGCGACAGGACCTCTCGAGTGATCTCGTGTGCCGGAAGCTCGCGGTCCAGCAACTGGAGGAGACATGCTCCCCACCGGCCTGTACGCCGCTGGCCGAGCGTGCCATCGAAGTCCCACAACACGACGGGTGCCTGCTCCACGCGAGGACGATACGCACCACGGTGGCGTTACGTTGCGTCGGTGAAGGTCCTCATCTCCGGCGGTGCCGGCTACATCGGTTCCACGATCGGATCAGCATGCCTCGATGCCGGCATCACCCCCGTGATTCTCGACAGCCTGGTGACCGGACGGCCGGAGTTCGCTGCGGGGCGCATCTTCTATGAGGGTGACATCGCCGACGCCGTGCTCATCGATCGCATTTTCGACGAACACGAGGACATCGAGGCGGTCGTGCACTGCGCCGCGCTCATTTCGGTCCCGGCCTCGGTCGCTGACCCGATCGGCTACTACCGGGCCAACGTCGTCAAGAGCCTCGACTTCTTCGAGAGTCTCATCCGCAACGGTTGCGGACGTGTCGTGTTTTCCTCGTCCGCGTCGATCTACAAGGCAAGCAGCGAGTTTGCGGTCGATGAGGACTCGGCAATGGGCCCGATGAGCCCCTACGCGCGCACGAAAGTCGTCTGCGAGGAGATGTTCGCGGACATTGCATCGGGCTCCTCGATGCGCGTCCTGTCTTTGCGCTACTTCAACCCGATCGGCGCCGACCCGCAGCTGAGATCCGGTCTACAACTGCCGAAGCCCACTCACGCTCTTGGCATGATGATCACCGCGGCGGCTGATGGGCTGCCGTTCCCGATCACCGGCACGGACTTTCCGACTCGCGACGGCAGCGGCATCCGCGACTACATCCACGTGTGGGATCTCGCCGATGCGCACATCCGGGCGCTCAGCCGGTTCGACGACATCGTCACCGACGATCAGCGGTCGGTGGCAATCAACCTCGGCACCGGCCGCGGCACCACAGTTCGCGAACTCTTCGCTGCCTTCAACGAGGTCAGCGAGAAGAAGATCGAAGCTGTTGAGGCCCCGCGCAGACCAGGCGACGCTGCCGGTGCCTTCACCCACAGCGCACGTGCGAGGCAACTACTGGATTGGGAGCCTCGGCACTCGATCGCCGAAGGCATCCGCCACACGCTGGACTGGTTCGCCGTACGGGATCGCACCCTGTTCTGATCCGTACCTGCGTTGTCCTGCCGGCCTCAACCGGTCATGATCCGGCGGTGAGTCGCCGAGGTTCGCACGGGCTCGCCGCCCGTGCTGACGACTTCCTACTGACGTTGCGGTTGCTTCCGCGGTTGCACAGCCGGCGGGTGTGGGTGCTGTGGATCGTCGGCGCCCTCGTTCTGCTCTGCGTTGCCGAGCTCGAACCGTCCGTCCTGGCTTACCTCGCCGATCCGGAGTTGCTCGCCGCGACGGTGATTCTGGCGACCTTGATGCTGCGGCGCGGGGCCAGAGCCGGCTTCTCCGCGCGCGCACGAGGCGTGCGTTCCCGCCTCGACTCTGCCTGGTAAAGCGGCGTTTGTTGTACTAATGCGGACCCGACTCCGAGGTGACCCATGACCTTCCCTCTCACGCTGATGGCGGTGCACGCCCATCCCGACGACGAGTCATCCTCGACGGGCGGGATCCTGGCTCGATATTCGGCCGAGGGTGTCCGCACGATTGTCGTGACATGCACGAACGGCGAGTACGGCGACGCGCCTGGCGAGATCAAGCCCGGCGAGGACGGGCACGACCCCGAGCTCGTGGCCAAGATTCGCCGGGCTGAACTCGAGACTGCCTGCGAGATTCTCGGCGTCTCCCAGTTGGAGATGCTCGGCTATCACGACTCGGGGATGTCGGACTGGGCCTACCAGAAGGACGACCTGGCGTTCTGCAACGTTGAGCTAGGGGTCGCAGCTGCACGGGTGGCCGCCCTCATCGACCACTACCAGCCTCAGGTCGTCGTGACGTACGACGAGAACGGCGGCTACGGGCATCCGGACCACATCCAGGCTCACCGAGTGACGATGGCCGCCTTGGAATTGAGTCCCGGACCGGCGAAGGTCTACCTCACTGCCCGCCGGAGGGCTGACTTCGAGCGACTGCGCCAACTGCTCAAGGCCCAAGGAGTCGAGCTCCCGGCACCGCCGCCACCCGACCCGAAGCGTGACGAGGAGCAAGCCCGCCGCGAGGCCCGCATCACCACCGCCGTCGACTTGGGGCCGCATGCTGAGCAAAAGCGCGCGGCACTCACTGCCCACGCCAGCCAGCTGCACAACATCCGGTGGCTGCAGCTCGCGCCTCAAGCCATCGACGGGCTGTTCTCGCGCGAGACCTTCATCCGGCACTACGACACCACGTCCGCCCCGGTGCCTGAAGACGACTTGTTCGCAGGGCTTCGCTAAATCGGGCAGTGATCTTCGCGCCGGCGACCAGCTTTACGGCGTGTCGCAACGAAAAGTGGTCATGGGCGCGAAGATCAGTTCGGACCGTCGCAGCGCTCACCCAGCTCTCCCACGCTGCTGCCGAACTCAGGTGCCGGTGAAGTTCGGCGCGCGTCGCTCGCGGAAACTGGCGGCCGCCTCTCGCACGTCATTGGGTGCGCGTCGGGCATAGCCCAGTCCCGCCGTCTCGTAGAGCAGCGCGTCACGCAGGTCCACTTCGAGGTTGTGCTGGATGACCCGCTTAGCCGAGCGCAGTGCCATCGGCGGCCAGGCTGCGGCTTGTTCGGCGAGAGCGACCGCTGCCCCCACCGGATCGTCGGCGACCAGCCGGTCGAGCAGACCCATCCGATAAGCATCTTCGGCATCGACGTCGCGGCTGGTGAAGACAAGGTCGCACGCGCGCGAGTAGCCGACGATACGAGGGAGAAAGAAGCTCATGCCGGAGTCAGGACTCAGGCTTCGCTCGAGGAAGACTGTGCGGAACCGGGCGGTTGGCCCTCCTACCCGCAGATCGCAAGCCAGCGCCAGGCTCATGCCGGCGCCCGCGGCTACGCCGTTGACGGCGGCGATGGTGGGCTTGTCGAGTTCATAGATGGCGATGGCCTGGCGTCCTACCCAGCCGAACTCGTCGAGCCGCTCGTTCTGGCTGGGCTCCGCTGTCTGGTCCGGCCGACCGCCGGTCAGGTCTACGCCGGAGCAGAACCCGCGACCGGCGCCGGTGATCACCACCGCCCGTACGTCGTCGTCGTTACGCATCTCTGCTGTCGCGTCAAGGATTCCCTGACGCAGTTCACCGTTGAGCGCGTTCAGCTTGTCCGGACGGTCGAGGGTGACGACCGCGACATGTCCCTGGCGATCGATTCGAAGCGCTGCGTTGTCGGCCACCTCGCCATCTTGTCGAGCCGCCGTCGCCACCGCTAGACAGGTCCGCCGCGACAATTCTGGCAGGATCGTCGGGTGTCTGAGTGGGTCGTTGAGCCGCCGGCCAGTGAGGACTACGACCGGTGGCGGGAGTTGTACCGGGGCTACGCGGAGTTCTACGAGGTGCCGCAGACCGACGATCAGGCTGCCAGGGTCTGGTCATGGATCCAGGACGACGACCACGAGGTGCGTGCTCTTGTGGTCAGGGGCGGCGCCGGTGCGCCCGTAGGCCTCGCGCACTACCGGCCGTTCGCTCGCCCATTACGCGCAAGCGTCGGATGCTTCCTTGACGACTTGTTCGTTGATTCGGACCACCGCGGGACAGGTGCGGTGGATGCGCTGCTGAGCGAACTCCGCCGGATCGCCCGAACCGAAGGTTGGGACACAGTCCGGTGGATCACAGCGGACAACAACTATCGGGCGCGGGGCAAGTACGACGAGGTCGCGACCCGGACCTCCTGGATCACCTACGACATGGCACCAAGCGTGTCGCCCGCCTAGACGCCGTGCAGGCCTCTTAGCCAGGTGCATCAGTGATCGTCGTCTTGCCGCCTCCAGGCATGCCCGTGACGATCACGCAGGACGCAGATGACTGTGTCGACACGGCGAGAGGCTTGGCACCCAGGCGGCCGGGGGAGATCGCGGCCCTTGGTGTGCTGGTCGAGAGTCATGTTCTGTCGGCGCGTGCCGCTAGTGAGTGTCGCTCGCCGTCGAGTTACGTGCCACTGTCCGGTGCGACCTTGAGTTGCCAGACCTGCTCGCCGCGCTCCTCGATTCCGGCCGGGCGCATCCCGATCCGCCGGGCCACTCGCTCGGATGGCGAGTGGTGAGCCGCGATGTGTGCCGTGAAGGTCGTCACGCCTTGCTCCCGAAGTTGAGCGACCGCGGCGGATGCGGCCTCGCTGGCGTAGCCATGTCGCTGCGCCGACACGGCAAGCAGCCAGGCGAGATCGGCTGTCGCTCCCGTGTCGCTGGTCGTGATGGTCGCCTGTACGTAGCCGACAGGTTGCTCGTCGACGACGATGATCCAGTTGAGCCACGTCTCATCGCCGTGCGGCCCGGCGAGCTGCCGCCGGTATCTGGCCCGAAGAACGCTCAGACTTGGCGGCTGGCCTCCGATGACGTCGTACAGCCCTGGGTCCGCCAGCACGTCGACCATCTGCTCGGCGTGGTCCAAGCGAAGCGGATCCAGGCGGACGCGCTCCGCTGCCGTTGTGCGCGTCTGAAACACCTGTTCCTCCGGCTCGACGATAGATGATGGCCGGCGTGGAGGAAGTCGAGGTCATCGTCGCGCATGACGAACGCGCGACCCTGCGCGTCGGCAATGTGTTCCTGAAGATCGATGGTGATCAGGCGCGTACCGACGTCGAGGTCCAGGCGATGGCTATGGCGCCGATTCCGACTCCGGAGATCCTGTGGCGGAGACCGCCCGTGCTCGCAGTTGCCGCGCTCCCAGGCACGCCACTCGGCCGCCTCGGCGAGCCATCCACCGCCTCGCCGGCGGCGTGGGCCGCGGCCGGTGCCGCCGCCCGGATGCTGCACGACGCGCCGCCGCCGCCATGGTCTGGTCGGAGCCTGGACGAGATCGCATCGCATCTCGATGGCGAATGCGAGTGGCTCATCGCCAACGACGTCCTTCCCGCCGACGTGGTCACGCGCAACCGTCGAATCGCCGAGGCTGCGCTCCGTCAATGGACACCAGTTTTCGTCCATGGCGACCTGCAGATCTCCCACGTGTTCGTCGACGGCGACGAGATCACCGGCGTGATCGACTGGTCCGAGGCAGGCCAGGGCGATGCAATGTTCGACCTGGCCATCTTGACGCTCGGACACGAGGAGCACCTTGGCGACGTGGTCGCCGGCTACGGCGCCGACGTCGACCTCGACGTGATCCGCGCGTGGTGGTCGCTGCGAAGTCTCAGCGCGGCGCGATGGCTGATCCAGCACGGCTTCGACCCGTCCTCGCCGGGCTGCGAGTTCGCCGTGCTGAGATCGCGGATGTAGGGCTATGGGCGGGTTCAAGCCATGGCGGCGAGCACGACGTGCGCACCCATCGACGCCAGCGCACCGGCGGTCGCTTTGCCCATTCCCGTGTTCGCTCCGGCGTGAGGTTCCTCGCCTCACCATGCGAAAGCGCCGAGTCAGCGGCTAGGGCCGAAAGTCCCGCGAGACGCGACCACAGGCGAGAGGATCGGCGCATGGCGATCTACTGCGTCCACTGCCTGCTCGAGGCGACCGAGCTGATCGAGGCACTGACCGTCACCGGCGGTGAAGCCGTCTGCGTCACGCACTGGACTGATCGGTTCGACACGGATGACCGCGAAGCAATGGCGGACGAGCTTCGCGAGGCCGTTCGGTCGGGGACGTCACAGAATGCTGCAGGTGGTCCGCTCGGACCGCCCGAGGAACGACTGACCCGCTGAATCCCTATCTCCGTTGAGTGATCGACGAGCACAGCTGCTGCGGCGATATCGTGCGGGTCGTGCGGGCACGAGCTGTGGTGTTCGACTTCTACGGGACGCTGTCTGTGAGTGCGACCCGGATCCAGCGCCAGGAGGCGGCCGCCGGCGTCGCGGCTGAACTCGGCATCCCTGCCGAGACCCTGCGCGACGCGATCGCTGTGACATTCACCGAACGCGCCACCGGAGCCTGCGGCAACCTAGAAGAGACGATGCGATGGCTGGCAGAACGCTGCGGCTACGCACCGACGAGTGAGCAACTGCGACGAGCGTGTGACTTGCGCCGGACAACGGAGGACGTCTACGCCAGGGCCTTGCGACCCGATGCCGTGCCCACCCTTCGGGCGCTGCGCGAGCAGGGCATCAAGGTCGGGGTGCTCAGCGACTGCACCCATGAGCTGCCAGAGATATGGCCGTCCCTGCCGCTCGCGGACTTTGTCGACGCGACGGTGTTCTCGGTCGAGGCCGGTTTGCGCAAACCCCATCCCGACCTCTACGCGTCGATGACGCGATTGCTCGATGTGCCCGCGCCCGAGTGTCTCTACGTCGGCGACGGTGGAAGCGGCGAGTTGACCGGCGCCACGCAAGCCGGCATGACGGCGTTCCATCTGCGGACGTCGGATGCCGCCGAAGCGACCCTCTACGATGCCGAGCCGTCGTGGAGCGGTGCCTTCGTCACGACGTTGTCCGACGTGTTGGCACTCCTCGACTCGAGACCCGCGCCAGCGCCATAGTCACCCGCTGCAGGCGAGTCGGATCGCCGGCGGGGAAGCCATCCGACCAACAGCACGATCGCGCCGGGGAGGCTGGCGAACAGCACCAAGACACCATAGGTGACCGCCGCAGCGGCGCCGCGATCGGCGCCGAGGCCGGCGGCCGCGAACACCCAGGCGGTCGCTCCCTCACGGGGTCCCCAGCCGCCGACGCTGGGCAGGACCATGGCGAGCAACGCGAGCAGCGCCAGCGGCAGAACTCGGGAGGTGGACGCGGTCACGCCCGCCGTCCGCGCGGCGATGAAGAACGTGGCCGTGTGGCCGGCGACGACCACGACCGACGCCAGCACGACGGCGGGCAACACGCTCCGGCGCAGCACTCCGGTGCGGACGTCAGAAACGACCGCATCCCTGATCCTCGCCCACCGGGAACGCGTGTTCGCGATTCGCACTCGGCCCGCGAACGCCGCCGCGAGCGCAACCGCGACGGCTGCAACGGCAACGTAGGGCATGGACGAGCGCACGGGGGACGGCAACGCCAGGAGGACGGCGATGGTCAGCACCGCCTGGACGACCTGCCCGGCGCCGCGCTCCCAGACGACGGCCCTCAGGGCGCGGCTGACGTCATGCACCTCGCGGCCGTGACTGACGCCGCGGTGGACGTCGCCGGCGATGCCGCTCGGGAGCGTCAAGTTGAGGAAAACCGCGCGGTAGTACGCGGCAACAGCCGCCGGCAGCGAGAGACGTACGCCGAGGCCCCGCGCGACGATCGTCCACCGCCACGCAGAGCAGAAGGTAGTAACGAGCACGACCACGGACGCCGCCAGAAGAGCGCGTCCGTCGACCGCTTTGATGCCGTCGAGAAACGGACCGGTGCCCAGGCGCCAGATCACGACAACGAGCACCAGCACCGCGACCGCCGGGCTGACCCAGCGCCGAAGGTCTTTCACGGGCGGCGTGAGCCGGCGGCCAGAAAGGCGGTGCCGAAGAACAACTCGTTCCAGGAAACGTCGGCGAGTTCGTCCTGCATGGCTGCTCGAATGGCCTCCCACGGGCGGCGCACGATCCACTGGTCGATGGAGGCGAACGGACGTACGACAGCGGTTCCGAGCTGCGCGAGCCACCGAGGCGTGGTGGCGGGAACCTTGAGATCCAGGACGGCCCAGCGTCCGCGTCCGGAGAGTGCTGCGGCGCCGTGCGCGATGACCTCGGCACATTCGGGCACCTGCGACAGGGCGTACGTGGACAGGATGGCGTCGACCTCGGTGGGGAAGTCGAACTCGGCTGCGTCAGCCTGCACGAGGGTGATGTTGCTCCAGCCCTTGCTCTGAATCCGAGCCTGGGCACGGGCGAGCATCGCGTCGGTCATGTCGACACCGACAATCCGGCCGTCCGGGCCGATCGCCTCCTCGAGCAGCCCGAAGTTCAGCCCCGTGCCGCAGGCGACGTCGACCACGGTGGCACCCGGGCGAAGGCGGAGCGCCTGTAGGGCGCGCAGTCGCTGTGCCCGCTGCGGGTAGCCGGGCGCGGGATACAACCGGGACGTGACGTCGTAGTGCTTCGCCTTCTTCCGGTAGATCTCGATCAGATGGTCACGCGCCTGGTCGACCTGGGTCACTGTGCGCTCCTCAAGCGGGCCGGCGTGGCGGACTCGACCGCAGCCTTGATTGCCACCATCTCCCAGTCGCTGACCCGCTGAATCCTGCGTTTGAGCAGCCCGCTCGGAATCGCGCGCATGACACCTTTGAGGTCGACCTCGATCCACATCTCGGCGTCGGTCTGCTCGTCGTCGATCGGCTGGAGCTCCATGCCCCAGCGCGCCGCGGACGTGCCCAGCGGTCCGGCGAACGCCATCGACCGCGGCGCGTCGACAGCGGTGACTTCCTGGGACCGCCGGCGAGAAGACCCGAGGATCCCCTTCGCGCGCTGGTCGATCCGCGCGCCGACCTGGAAGGGAGCCCCTCCGCGAATCCGGGCCTCCAGAACGGTTGGCGCCCACTCCCGCCAGCGGCCGACATCACAGAGATACGCCCAGACGTCAGCAACGCTGCCGGCGATGGCGATGCGGCTCTCGGTTCTGAACTCCATCGGACTCTCACACCCTTTCAGCGACGAATGCGAACTTGCGCACCCGACCGCTACGGAGCCAATTGCTCCAGAGCCGGTGCGCCGTCAGCAGTGACTCGAGGGCATGGGGCCCGATCTGCCAGGCGATGCCACTCGCGTCGGCCACGAACTCGTCGTGGAGCCGTTGTGCCATCGCCGCATGGGTGCGGCTGCAGTCTTCCTGAGAGGTGACGCGGAGCCCGGCTGCGCCCAGTTGTCCAAGCAGCCTCGACAGGGGCACCGGCCATACCGTGTCGGGCTCGGGCATGAGGACGCGTTCTGCCTCTGTCAGTGGCTCGCCCTCTTCGAGCGTGAACGCGAACCGCCCGCCGATCGGCAGGACATCGCAGATGCCACGAAGGAGGCTTTCCTTGTCCGGGAAGGCGAGCAGCGTCTCCAGCAGCACGACGACGTCGTACGGCCCGGGTGGGAGCGGCGGGACTTCCGCGACGGCGAAGCGACAGTCGAGGTCGCCGGAGCGGTTGCGCGCGATGCGAACCGCTGCCGCACTGGCGTCGATGCCGTGGTAGTCGCAACCGAACCGGCGCGCAAGCAGCAGCCCGGGTCCGCCGACGCCGCAGCAGACGTCGAGCAAGCAGGTCTCCGGCCCTATGCGTGCGCGTTCGGCGAGACGGACGATGTCGCTCGCGGGCATGAAGCTTTCCTGGCCGACGAACTCGTCCGGTGGAAAGGCAGCCTGTCGCGCCTTCCGCAATGCCGAGTCGAAGGTCTCCCGTGCGTCATGGTTCAGCGCGACAACGCCCAAACGGTCTCGCCGTCCCGTGTCCGTCACGGCTTGGACCCGCGTGCATGGACCGTCTGCGTCGGCTCGGGCCCGAAGGTCGTCAGGAAACGGTCGCGGAACGTGTCCATCCGCTCTACCGGCGCATCGGCACCAGGCAGCATGCCGTCCTGCCATCCCCAGGTCGTGATGCGATCGATCACGCTCTGGTCGCGGGCGAAGATCGTCACCGGCACGTTGTGGCTGGCGTTCTCGCCGCTGACGAGCGTTGCCGGCTGATGATCGCCGAGCGCGATCACAACGAGGTGGCGGTCGTCGGACCTCTGCAGGAACGAGATCAAGGCAGTCAGGGTGTAGTCGATCGACTGCCCGTATGCCGCGCGCGCACGTTTCGGGCTGCCCAGCACTGCTGGCACCGAGGCGGCGTCGTACGTCATGGGTCCGAAGACCGCGCCGTTGCCCAGGTCCTTCCACGGCACCATCTGCGGGAGCGGTGTCCACGGCGCGTGGCTCGAGTCGAGGACGACTTCGGCGAACAGCGGCGAGCGGTTCCTCACGTTCAGCTCGCGCTGGTTCAGCGCTTGCAAGGTGTATTGGTCCGGGATCCGCGCGAAGCTGAACCTCGGCCCGGTGTAACCGACATCTGTGGCCCCGTAGAACTTGTCGTAGTGGTAGAGCTGTTGGCCCAACGGCCACGGTCCCACCGTCGCCGGAAGGTCGAAGACGGTTCGCCAGCCGGCCTTCTTGAACGCCTGGCTGAGTGTGAACCGCTTGCTCGCGGTCAGCTGCTCGTAACGTGCTTCGTTGTCAACCCACAACCCCGACTCCGTCGTGGAGTGCGCGAACCAGCTTCCGCCGCCGAACGTCGGTGAGGTCAGGAACGCACTCCGGGTGGAGAAGCCGGCGGCGGTCAAGCTCTTCGTGCCCGATCGCAACAGCGCGTCGATCTGCGGTGAGAAGGACGACCCCTGTACGGCGACCTGACCGTAGCTTTCGATGAACACCAGCAGCACGTCCTCGCCGCGCAAGCCGTCGAGCAGGGACGATCGTGGCGTTAGCGCGTAGCGGTCGACCGCCGCGAGCTGCGTGTTGAACGTGTGCTGCTCTCGCAGCCCGACATCGACCAGATGGACCTCGTCGGACAAGGCTCCGGCCGCGCTGGTCGCTGCCGCCGGCGCCCCGCTGGTCGTCGTGACGCCGAGCGCGGCGCACAGCGCCCAGGCGACGCCCAGGGCAATGAGCGTCTGAGCGGTTCCGCGCCGATGGCGTACGGCGACCCGCGTCACCCGCACGGTGGAGACCGTGATGGCGACCACCGCGACCAGCACCAGCGCGACTACGGCCACGGTGAGGAGGATCGCTCGGGTCCGCCCGATCGAGTCGATGAGGACGCCGACCGCCGGGGCCAGGCTGCCCACATCGGTGACCGGGTTGAACTGACGGTCCAGCACGGAGAAGAAGCCGATGTCGAGGATCCGGGCGAGCGCAAGAACGGCGAGCACGACTCCCGCGGTAAGGCCAACGAAGCGACGACCGCGGCCCGGGAGCACCAAGGCCAGCGCGACGAGCGCGACGCCCTCGATCGGGATCCGGAGGAAGGTGGTCGCGGCGAGGTCGTGCGGTCGGTCGGGCGAGACCATCGCGGCCCAGACAACGACCACCGCGAGACCGGTGGCCGCTTGGCTGACGACTCGCCGCAGGCGTGTTGGCTCCTCGGCCGCGGTCGCGCGTTGCGTCCATAGCCACCAGATGTCATGGCAGAACGACTCGGTGAGCAGCACCAGAGCAACAGCGAGGGAGATGAGAACCGCGGTGTGCGGAAACAGGCCGGACACGGCCACTGTGAGCGTGACGCCCTGGATCGCGGCGACGATCTTGCGCCAGTAGCGGGGCGGCAACCTGCCACGAAGCCGCGGCCACAACCATCCGGCCACGCCGAACGCGTATCGCCACACGCCGATCGCGAGAACCCACCATCCGGCCGTGCGCGCCACAGCGAGGCTGAGGACGAGGATGAGATAGGCATCAACCTCGCCGTCGAACCGCGCTCCTACCGACGATGTGCTGCCCGTACGCCGCGCGACCCAGCCGTCGACCAAGTCCAGCGACAACGCGATAGCCGCCAACGTGAGCGTGGCCGGCACGGGCAACGAGCGGGCAGAAGCATCGGCGACGAGGGCCGCGACGGCGCCCACCAGCGTCGCGCGGGCGAGCGTCACCAGGTTCGCCGGGCCAGGCGCGGTGGCGCCTGCGGCCCACAACCCGCGCGCCAGCCACGCGTTGATCACTACTCCCGTGAGCAGGCCGATGGCCCAACCGCGGACGCCCAGGCCGACCGCCGCGACCACCACGCCCAGAAGCGCCGCTTGCGCGACAACCCCGACCAGCGCGGTTCGAACCGGGCGCATCCCACCTCCGTTTTCCTTATCAGTGGACGACACGAAGCAGGCGGTGGTGGGGTTCACACCGTTCGCGCCTTCAGAAGGGACGCAAGTGCGGCGAGAGGCAGATGCCTTCTGGGTGCGTGCTCCCGGAGCCGGCGAGATCCGGCGCTGTGTGCTGCCCGAACCAGGCCGCAACGACGTGCTCGTCCGCACGCTGCACTCCGGCGTCAGCCGCGGCACCGAGGTGATCGTGTTCGGCGGCCGAGTCCCGGCGAGCCAATATGCCGCGATGCGCGCGCCCTTCCAGGACGGGGTGTTCCCCGGACCCGTCAAGTACGGCTACCTCAACGTCGGGGTCGTCGAGAGCGGCCCGGCGCACCTCGTCGGCCGGACGGTGTTCTGCCTCTACCCGCACCAGACGCGTTACGTCGTACCAGCCGAGGCAGTCACCCTGGTCCCCGACGAGGTGCCCCCTGCGCGGGCCGTCCTGGCCGGGACCGTCGAGACGGCGGTCAACGCGCTGTGGGACGCCGCGCCGCTCGTCGGTGATCGCATTTCCGTCGTCGGCGCCGGAATGGTGGGTTGCTGCGTGGCGCGGCTGCTCGCCCGCTTTCCCGCCGCCGACGTGACCTTGGTCGACACCGATCCGGACCGGGCCAAGATCGCGCACGCGCTGGGCGTCGACTTCGCCGATCCATCCGCGGCACCCGGCGACCGCGACCTCGTGGTGCATGCCAGCGCGAGCGAGTCAGGTCTGCAACTCGCACTGGAGTCGCTGCGCCCGGAGGGCACGGTGCTCGACCTCAGCTGGTACGGCGACACACCGGTGTCCGTCCACCTCGGCGGACCGTTCCACTCGCGGCGCCTCACGATCCGCTCGAGCCAGGTCGGGTTGGTGTCGCCGTCGCGCAGGTCGTCCCGTACGACGGGGGACCGGCTCGCGCTCGCACTGGAACTGCTCCGCGACGACGCATTCGACGCAGTATTGACCGGGCCGACGCCGTTCGCCGAGCTGCCGCAGCTGATGACGCAGCTCGTGGCGGGACGCCTGCCTGGTGGGTGTCACGTGATCAGCTACGACGGGGGACTGGCATGTTCAGCGTGACAGTGCGCGACCACATGATGATCGCCCACAGCTTCCGAGGCGAGGTGTTCGGGCCGGCACAACGCCTGCACGGCGCGACCTACGTCGTGGACGCGACATTTCGCCGGCAGGACCTCGACGCCGACAACATCGTCGTCGACATCGGCCTCGCCGCGCAGTTGTTGCACGCTGTCCTGGAAGAGCTGACCTATCGCAACCTCGACGACCTGCCGGAGTTCGCCGGCGTCAACACCTCGACCGAGATGCTCGCCAAGGTGGTCGCCGACCGTCTCGTCTCCCACGTTCATGACGGCGCCTTGGGTGAGGGCGGACGCGAACTGGCCGCCGTCGCAGTGACGCTGCACGAGTCGCACGTGGCGTCAGCCGGCTACGAGCGGCCGTTGTGAGGACCGTCGACGTGGTGGTGCCCGCGGGCATCGACGACCCACAGCGGCCGAGCGGCGGCAACATCTACGACCGCCGGGTCTGCAACGGGCTTGCCGATCTCGGCTGGCGTGTTCGGGAGCATCACGTCGCAGGCGGGTGGCCCTGCCCCGACCCAGCGGCACTCGCACTGCTGGCTGACGCGGTCGCGGTCGTCCCGGACGACGGCTTGCTGTTGGTGGACGGGCTCGTCGCGTCCGCGGCGTACGACGTCCTCGGCACCGCAGCACAACGGGTGCGGCTGGTCGTCCTCGCCCACCTTCCACTCGGGCTGCCCGGCGAAGGTGCGGTGATGATGGGAGCCCACACGGTCGTCACGACGAGCGAGTGGGCGCGTGCCGAACTACTTTCGTGCTACCGGCTTGATCCGGCGAGGGTGCATGTCGCCGAGCCCGGCGCAGACCGCGCGCCGCCCGCTCGCGGCACGCCGCAGGGCGGCGAGTTGTTGTGCGTGGCTGCCGTGAGCCGGCACAAGGGGCACGACGTTTTGATATCCGCGCTCACTGCGCTGCGTGAGCTTCCCTGGCGTTGTCGCTTGGTCGGGTCGCTGGAGCGGGATCCGGCCTTTGTTGCCGATCTCCGCCGGAAGATCGCGGCCGAGGAACTCACCGAGCGCGTCGTGTTCTGCGGAGCCCGGACCGGCTCCGACCTGGCGCACGCTTACGCGACGTCGGACGTGCTCGTGCACCCCTCGCGCGGCGAGACCTACGGCATGGTCATCACCGAGGCACTCGCGCACGGGCTGCCGGTGCTGGCAACCGACGTCGGTGGTGTTCCTCACGCGCTCGGCGATACCGCGGTCGGACCAGCCGGGTTGTTGGTGGCTGCCGAGCACCCCGCGCTGCTCGCGGAGGCGCTGCGCGACTGGCTGAACGATGCGGCACTGCGAGACCGGTTGCGCGACGCCGCGGCGCGACGTCGCCGGACCTTGCTGTCGTGGCAGGCGACCAGCGAACGGGTGGGCAAGGTGCTCGCCGAGGCCGCAGCATGACGACCCACCTCGCCGCGACGGTCAGCCAGGAGTGGCTGTCACTCCGCGAGCCGGCTGACCACGCCGCGCGGTCCCGCGAACTTGTGAGCGAGGTGTTGCGGGTGCTGCCGGGCGGTGGTGTCACCATCCACGACCTTGGCAGCGGGACAGGATCCATGCCCCGCTGGCTGGCTCCGCAGCTACCCCGGCCGCAACGCTGGGAGCTGCACGATCGCGACGCTGATCTGCTGGCGCGAGCTGTCGCCATCGGGCCGCCGGAGGCGGCCGACGGCTCCCCGATCCTGCTGACGACCCGGCATGGCGACGTCACCACCATCAGAGCGGCTGACCTAGCTGGTGCCGACTTGGTGACGACGTCCGCCTTGCTCGACTTGTTGACGGCCGACGAGGTCACGCGCATCGCCTTGGCGTGTGTCAACGCCAGTTGCCCGGCGCTGTTCACGTTGAGCGTGACAGGTGAGGTGGTTCTCACGCCGGCGCACTGGTTGGACAAGGCGATCGGGGCGGCGTTCGACGCGCATCAGCGGCGTACGGTGGCAGGCCGACAGCTGCTCGGACCCGACGCCGTCGACCACGCCACCGACGCGTTTGGCCGGCTCGGCGCACAGGTGACCACCCGCGAGAGCCCGTGGCGGCTCGGAGCCGATGACATCGGTCTCGTCGTCGAGTGGATTACCGGCTGGGTCGGGGCGGCCTGCGAGCAACGACCCGAGCTCGTCGGCCCGGCGCGCGACTATCTCCGGCAGCGGCTGTCGGAGGCGGCCACCGGTCGGCTGGGCGTCACCGTCGGGCATGCCGACCTGCTCGCCGTCGCCCCGCCCGAGTCGGGTCGAACCGCCCGTGCGGGGCGCACGTGTAGCGGCCAGAAGGGAGCATCGGGGCGATGACACGTGTGACGGACCGGCCCTACACGCTGCTGAGCTGCGGCATCTCGATGGACGGCTACCTCGACAGCGTCAACGTGAAGCGGCTGCCGTTGTCCAACGAGGCGGACCTCGACCGTGTCGACGCAGTCCGCGCCAGTTGCGATGCGATCTTGGTGGGGGCGGCGACGGTCCGCAACGACAACCCTCGGCTGCTCGTGCGCTCGCCGCAACGTCGACGCCAACGCTTGGCGCGTGGACTGCCGCCGGCGCCCATGAAGGTGACGGTGACCGGCAGCGGTGCCCTGAGCCCCTGCGCCGACTTCTTCACCACCGGCGCGGTCGAGAAGGTGGTGTTCGCGGCGTCGCCCGTCGTCCAGGACTTGCGTCGACGGGTGGGCGACTACGCGACCATCGTGGATGGCGGTCGGTGTGTGTCCCTTCGATGGGTTAGCGAGGACCTGCACACGCGGGGGGTGCGGCGACTCATGGTCGAAGGCGGCGGGACGATCCTCACCCAGTTCCTCACCGCGGATCTCGCCGACGAGCTGCAGCTCGTCGTCGCCCCGTTCTTCGTCGGCGACTCACGGGCCCGTCGGTTCGTCGGAGATGGTCGCTTCCCCTATCACGCGCAGCGCCGAGCCGAGTTGGCAGAAACCAGGCAGATCGGCGACGTCGTGCTCCTGCGCTATGCGCTGTCGCCCCGGTTCTGTGCGTCGAGAGAGATCGCATGAGGGCGGCGCGCGTCGCGGCGACCACGGTGCGCACGCAAGTGCTCATCCCGCTGCGGTTTGCGGATGGTTATTCGACCACCGCGCGCGTCTATGCGTTTCATGGCCTCGTGGACGGTCGCGAGCACATCGCGCTCGGTCTCGGCGATCGGGTGGCACCAGCGCGGGGGAGACGACCCGCGTCGGTGCCGCTCGTCCGGCCGCACAGCGAGTGCCTCACCGGTGAGGTCTTCGGCAGTGAGCGATGTGACTGCGGCGCACAGTTGCGCGAGGCCGTGGAGCGGATCACCGATGCCGGTGGCTACCTTCTCTACCTCCGCCAGGAGGGCCGCGGGATCGGGCTCTACAACAAGCTCGACGCCTACGCGTTGCAGGACACCGGCCTGGACACCTACGAAGCCAACCTGGCGCTTGGTCACGCGGCGGACGAGCGCGACTACACGGTCGCCGCGCAGATGCTGCAGGCGTTGGGCGAGCCCAGCGTCAGGTTGCTCACCAACAACCCGGACAAGGTGGGAAGCCTGCGCGATCTCGGCGTGACTGTCTTGGAGCAGGTGTCAACCGGCGTGCATCAGTCGGAAGCAAACACTGCCTATCTCATGACGAAGGCGCGACGCGGGGCGCACCGGCTGGTGGTCTGAAAAGACGTCGTGAGTGCGGGCCGCTACCTGATCGGGGTCGGTGCGCTGCTGTGCGTGCTGGGCTCCCTGGGGGTCGGCGCGGCCGCCGTACGCCGCTGTCTCCTCCCGGACTGCTGCGGCGCGCATGCCCGATTGGCCGAGATCGTCACCGGATGCGCGCTGCTGGTCGGGGTCGTCGAAGTGCTCGGCACTGTCGGGCTGTTCCGACCGATCCCGGTGGTGGTCGGTTCGATCGCGGTCGGGTCGGCGCTGCGACTCGGCCTGACGTCGCGCCCCAATGTGCGGACCGTCCCTCCCCGTCTCGCGCGGCCCGGGGTTACCGCCGCCCTGCTCATCCTCATCTCGGCGGCCGGTGTGGTCGTTTTGCTGCTCTTATGGACGGGACGGAGCCTCCAGTCGTTCGAGCACGGGATCACCGGCGCTGACTCGCTTGCGTATCACCTGCCGCACGCGGCGTTCTACGCCCAGACCGGGCAGGTCCGCGCGGTCCCTTACACCGATGACGCCTATTTGACCGGGCTGTACCCAGCCACGTCGGAGCTGTTCCACGCGCTCGGCATCGTGCTGATGGGCAACGATGTGCTGTCGCCGGGCATCAGCCTGACCTGGCTCGCGCTCACGTTGCTTGCGGCCTGGTGCATCGGTTCGGTGCGGGGAGTCGGCTCCACGTCGATGATGGCGGCGGTGCTCGTCATGGGGACGCCGATGATGGTCGGCAGCAATGGCGGAACCGCCGACAACGACCTTCCGGCGGTCTTCTTTGTCATGGCGGCGCTGGCGCTGTGGATGCGAACCATCGATCTTCCAGCGACCGACGGGCAGGCCTATCGTGGCGGCAGCATCGTCGCCGCTGTCGCAGCCGGGCTGGCGCTGTCAGTGCGGCTGAACCTGGTGCCTCCGGTCGCGGCACTCACGCTCGCCGCGATCGCGTTGGCTCCCAGCGGCCGGCGTCGCAGAACGACCGGGTGGTGGGTCGGAGGGCTCGTCCTCGGAGGTGGCTACTGGTATGCCCGCAACCTGATCGCGGTGGGGAACCCGCTCCCGTGGTTCAGCTTCGGTGTGCTGCCGACACCCCACCCGCTGCCGCTGCAGCACGGAAACAATTACTCCCTGGCCGACTACGCGACCTCTCCGCGGATCCTCCGCCACTGGCTCGTCCCCGCATTGAACGTGAATTTCGGGTCGTGGTGGCCGGCGCTGGTCGCCGTCGCCGTCGCCGGTCCTCTCGTCTGCCTCTTCTACAAGCGCGACCGAGTGATCCTCGCCGCGGCCCTGATCGCCCTGGCCTCTTTGGTCGCCTATCCACTGACTCCACTCACGGCGTGCGGGCCTTGGGGACATCCCTACTGTTTGGCGTCCAACTCCGTTTCGGAGCTCCCGCACTGACATTGGCGCTCGCCGTCACGCCGCTCGCGCTGCTGTTCAGAAGCCATCTCCGCCGGTTGGCGGCGACCGTCGGGCTCGCGACGCTCTTCGTGGCCACTGTCGCCCAGCGCCGGCTCTGGACAGCGGACTACAACCTGAGCGGAGCCCACGCCGCCGTGGTCCCGGTCCTATTGATGGGCGCGCTTGTTGTGCTGAGACCGTGGTCGCTGCTGCGGCTCAGGGGACCGCTCGTCCGCGCCACGGCCTCGGTGGTTGCTTTCTCGCTGGTGATTGCCGGGATCGGTCTGGGCTACGCGGGCACCCGGGATTACCTGCGACATCGATACGCCGACACGAGCGGCCGGTTCGCCATCGGCACGGTGTGGCGCTGGGCTCAGGGCCTGCACCACGCGCACATCGCGCTGGCGGGCACCTTCGGCTGGTTCTACAGCTATCCCCTTTGGGGCACCGACGACTCCAATCGCGTCGTGTACCTGGGACAGCGTGGTGCCCATGGCTCATTTCGGCCCATCAGCAGCTGTCAGTCCTGGCGCACCGCGCTGAACCGTGGGCACTACCAGTACGTCGTTACGAGCGCCGACGTGGTCTTCTTTACCACGCAGGTGGTCCACTCGCCTGAGGTCGACTGGACCCGGACAGACCCTGCAGCGACGCTGATGCTCTCGCCGAGTCGGGCCGTTGACATCTTCCGGCTCATCGGGCCGCTCCACCCCGATCGCTGCTGATCCGCGCGGTCAACGTGTCGTCGACGCCCTGACCCGGAAGTGTTACGCGCAGGTGTCACAGCGGCCGCTGGCCGGCAGCTGCATGAAGCAGGTAGGGCAGATCGTCGCCGGCCGCTCCTGCCGCTTGCGCGGCCGGGGCTCAGCGCGCGGCCGGGACGCCGTGGCCCTCGGGCGGGCGGTGGGCGGCGGCGCATCTGCGCGCACCCGCGCGGTCAACTCGGCGTCGCCTAGATCGGCAAGGACGGCCGGCAGCCACTCCGACACGGGCATCCGCGTGTAGACGCCGGATCGCTGCTGCACCTGACGCGCAAGATCGCTGTGCGCGACCCAAGCGGTGCTGGAGATGTCTGCGAGGACTTCGCGGGCGACGGCCGTCCAGATGGCGTGGGCAGACTCAGGAGTCACCGGTGCCCCGTCACCGAGACGGTAGGCGCCCTGGCTGGACATCACGCTCCAGTGTGGACCTCCAACGCTCATACATGCCAATAGCCGTCTTTCGCCCGGCATCGGCGAGGCGCCGGCCGAGCCAACGGCCTGACCCGTTTGTGCGGTGCAAGATGGGATCGTGGTCGTCGAGGTGGTGCGGGACAGGTCGGCCCAGTTTCGGTCGTGGCTGGGGGGCGAGCTCTTCCATCGCGTGGCTGGACCCGAGGGGCCTGAGCGACACGCCCAGATCAACGCCGCCGGAGACCGGTGGTTTGGCGAGGGTCGTCCGATCCGTCGCGTGCACGGTGACGCCGCGATGTTCGTCGGCGGGTTGCGGGCGTTGCTGTTGCAGTCGTTGCACCCGTTGGTGATGGCCGGCGTTGCCCAACACTCGGACTACCGCGACGATCCGTGGGGGCGCCTGCAACGGACCAGCTTCTTCCTGGCGGTGACGACCTTCGGGCCAGCGTCGGAAGCCGAGCGTGCGATCGCCCGCGTTCGGGGTGTACACCGGCGGGTGTACGGCACGACGGCCGATGGTCGCGCCTACGCCGCGGGTGACCCGCATCTGCTGCGCTGGGTGCACGTTGCCGAGGTCGACAGCTTCCTCGCCGCCTATCAGCGCTACGGCATCGGCGCACAGCTGGACCAGAGCGAACGCGACGCCTACATCGCTGACACGTCGGTCGTGGCCGCCAAGCTCGGCGTCATCGATCCGCCCCGGAGTGAGGCCGAACTGCGCAACGAGCTCGCTTGCTTCCGATCGGAACTGGCGGGGACCGCGGCAGCCCGTGAAGCCGCCAGGTTTCTGCTGCTGCCAAGGCCGCTCCCCGTTGCGGCTCGCTTGCCCTACTCGGCGCTGGCTGCGGCAGCTGTCGGCTTGCTGCCGGTCTGGGCGCGGTGGCCGCTGCGTCTGCCGTTCTTGCCGGCGAGCGAGGCCACCGTCGGGCGGCTTGCCGGCCGCGGCGTCGTCGCCGGAATCAGCTGGGCCATCTCCTCCGGCGCCACCCAAGAGCAGTCGGCCGCCCGCGAAGGCGGCTAGCACTGTGTTGCGTCTCGTGGCCCGGCCGCATGGCTAGTGAACGCGGCCGGCGAGGATGTTGGAGCTGTTGATGTTCTCGCGTCGGACGTGATCGCCGCTATGCGGCGCGTCCCACATCTGACCGTTGCCGGCGTATATCCCGACGTGGTAGATCCCGGAGGAGCCGGTGAAGAAGACCAGGTCGCCGGGGCGCAGATCGGCGACGGACTCGCGGTGCACGCGGTCGTATTGGGCGGCGGCGTTGTGCGGCAGCGTGACACCGAATCGGCCGAACACGTACATGGTGAACCCGCTGCAGTCGAAGGCGTGCGGGCCGGCGGCGCCGTACACGTAGGGAGCGCCGCGCAGATGGGCCGCTTCGGCGAGCACCTTCTGCGCCAACGTCGGCAGGGACGTGACGGTGATGGTGCGAATCGCAGAGACAGCCGGCTGCCACAACGGAGTGCCGGGGTAGCGGGCCCGCCACTGGGCGGTCGTGTGCGGGCGCAGAGTGAAAGCGGCGTTGCCGTGGGAGTCGGTGCGGATGGTGGCGTACACCCGCCAGTCATGACGGGTGCGGGTGAGTAGCTGAACCTGCTGGTGCGGCACCGTGACCGGTGCGGTGGCCAGGTGCAGGGTGAAGCGCACCGGATGTCCGCGGCGGATGCGGACCGCGGAGGCGGCGAGACTGACGCTGGAGGGCAGCGGCGGCTGCACCGGCGATGCAGCGGTGGGTGCCGGTCGATTCACGTCGTGAGTGGGGGTGGCGAATGCGGCCGAGCCGGTGAGGCAGGTAGCGAAAGCCGCGACGATGGCGGCCCGGCGGATCAACGGCCGGATGGGGTGCGGCATGCAGGACTCCGGACGCCTGCCGGGTGAGCTGTCGGGTTCGGGTGCGGAGGCATGCCCGGCGCCGGTCTTCGCGGCGCTTCACCCCGAGCCAGC